>Ga0316204_10001053_pt1 | contig 82803 bp, 84 predicted proteins | sample 6monrhotite_MG_2_FD_205661 | JGI IMG/M metagenome (GOLD analysis project Ga0316204, IMG submission 205661) | Microbial mat bacterial communities from mineral coupon in-situ incubated in ocean water Damariscotta River, Maine, United States -... | ecosystem: Environmental > Aquatic > Marine >... | reverse complement strand
CCACGCTTTCGAGTCTCAGTGTCAGTATCGGTCCAGTAAGCCGCCTTCGCCTCAGGTGTTCCTCCGTATATCTACGCATTTCACTGCTACACACGGAATTCCGCTTACCCCTCCCGAACTCTAGCCTGCCAGTATCGAATGCAGTTCCGGGGTTGAGCCCCGGGATTTCACATCCGACTTAACAAGCCACCTACACTCTCTTTACGCCCAGTAAATCCGAACAACGCTCGCACCTTTCGTATTACCGCGGCTGCTGGCACGAAATTAGCCGGTGCTTCTTCTGAAGGTACCGTCAAATCAGAGCGCTATTAACGCTCATCTCTTCTTCCCATCTGAAAGCGGTTTACAACCCTAAGGCCTTCTTCCCGCACGCGGCGTCGCTGCATCAGGCTTTCGCCCATTGTGCAATATTCCCCACTGCTGCCTCCCGTAGGAGTCTGGACCGTGTCTCAGTTCCAGTGTGGCTGGTCATCCTCTCAAACCAGCTACTGATCATCGCCTTGGTAAGCCATTACCTTACCAACTAGCTAATCAGACGCGGGCCCATCTATCAGCGCGAGGTTCCGAAGAATCCCCCGCTTTCCTCCGTAGAGATTATGCGGTATTAGCTTGAATTTCTCCAAGTTGTCCCCCACTAATAGGCAGATACCCACGCGTTACTCACCCGTGCGCCACTCGTCAGCGACCGAAGTCCTGTTACCGTTCGACTTGCATGTGTTAAGCACGCCGCCAGCGTTCGTTCTGAGCCAGGATCAAACTCTCCGAAGAAAGCTATATTATTATATTAATGATCCCAACATTGATCACAAAGATCAACTCAATTGAATAAACGTTAACGTTCATTGCTGAACTTGTTTACGCAATCAAAGTCAATCAATCAATGATTGGAAAGACTCGATGCGTCCACAGTTCAAATAAAAACTACTAATTGTAAAGAACAAATCCGCGGCCGCTTCTGCTTGCGCTGCTTGGCTGCGGGCGGCGAATCATATCTCCGCCGTTTGAGGTGTCAACCTCTAATTCAAACACTCTCTTCGCAGTCTGTTTTCAGCGCCTCTCAGCGCGGCTTCCTCTTGCGAAGGGCGGCGAACATTATCGCCACATTTCGGTACGTCAACACCTTTGTTTAAACTTCCTTTCCAAGCTCAATTCAATGCCTTTCGGCGTCACCTTGTCTTGTCGAGGGCGGCGAACATTATCGCCACATTTCGGTGCGTCAACACCTAATTTAAACAACCCCTTTGCAATTCGATTTCAGTACCTTTCAGCACGTATTCCTCTTGCGAAGGGCGGCGAACAGTAGCGGCGCCTTTCGGCACGTCAACACCTTTGTTGTCCACATCAATCAATCTACCGCTCACACGCCAAATCTGCGATGTTTTACCGCTCGACAAACCCTTTAAAGTAACAGCATAAAGCTAACGAACCACCTGTGCGCGGATGACGCTGACGCGTAGTGTGTTCAATTGTTCCTGAGTCAATACACCCGCCAGACCCAAATCGAACAGCTGCTGACTGCCGGAGGCAACCGTGCCTCGCAATGAACGCTGCAACTGCTGCGCTTGCCCGGCTACACTCGCAAATTGCACCAGTACCACCAGTGCTCCGACACTCCTAGGCGTCGGATTGCTGATCTGGGCAACCACCCTGCCTCGGGCATCCTGCCCTGCTCTGGCCTGAATATATTTACCAGGGTTCTCTTTCAGATCAAGATCCACCAGCGCACCATAGGCCTGTTTACCAAGCTCACCCTGGCTGGCTGCCACCTTGGCATAATAGGCCTTGGCCTCATCCAGACGTCCAGCTTTACGGGCCAAATTTCCTAACGCATTATAGGCATCGGCCGTAGGCAACAATTGAACACTGTGCTCCAGATCAGAGCGAGCCTGTCCGGTAAAGTTCAAACGCTCATTCACTTTACCCCGCTGTAGATAGTAATAAAAGAAGTTTGGATTCAGACGAGCCGCTTTATTGTATTGTTGTACTGCGCCTTTCAACCGGCTGCCTTTCTGCTCAATATCTCCCATTAAACCGTAGAACTGCGCCTCTTTCGGTTCCAGTGAGACCGCTCGCTGTGCCAAACGTTTGGCCATGTCCACATCACCCTTAGCCAGTGCTTCACGTCCTTTATCGTAGGCATCATAAGCAGGCTTGGTTCGTATCAGGTGCGCTGTCTTTAAGCGGTACCTCTCCACGCCCTGGTCTCCGCCCTTGGGCAAGGTCGCCAGCAGGCTGACATTGTTCTGTACCCGCTCCTGCGATGGCGGATGACTTGCAAAAAGACCGCTCAACCAGTCCTGCCGCTTTCCCTCAGAGAGTTTGACAAACGTTCGTTGCAAATCGACTGCTCCTTGCGGGTCGTAACCCGCACGCACCATGTATTGCATACCGTAATAATCTGATTCACGTTCGGCATCACGACCAAACTTCTGACTGATCAGCTGTGCTCCAATACCCGCCCCCAACTGCGCCACGTTGGCATAATCTTTTCCCTGCGTAGCAATCACCGTTCCCATTACCGCCGTCTGTAGCAACATGCCCTTCGACATATTCTGTGCACCATGTTTAGCTGCCGCATGCACAATTTCATGCCCAAGCACGGCCGCAAGTTCAGATTCACTTTTTAATTCTGTTAACAGACCACGATTAATTGATATTTTACCGCCGGGCAGGGCCCACGCATTCGGAACAGAGTTATTAAGCACTTTGAATTCATACGGAAGTTTTCTATCACTGACTGCGGCCAGACGGTGGCCCACCTGACTGACATAATCGGTCAACTCCCGATCAACGACGTAATCACCACCCTGAGATTGCCGTGCTGGCGAATATTGTTGCGCCCCAATAGCAAGTTCTTGCTTTTCGCTCACCAGACTTAATTCATTTTTCCCTGTCACAGGATTAGTGGCACAGCCGGATAAGAACCCCACAACAAACCATAGTACAAGCAGTTCTCTTTTCACCATGCCCCCTTCTACTTCTACGAACCTTTTTTATGAACCATGAACCACAACCTGATTAAAGATCACTATGCCTACAGCTTCAACTGAAATCTTGTGAGTTATTCTACCGAAAGATTCACAAATTTACGCTTTCCGAGTTTTATCAAATAGGGGCCACCAGGCTTAAGCTGATGATCCTTGTCCATGATTTTTTCACCATCTATAGATAGCGCGTTCTGTTTGATCATGCGAATTGCCTCTCCATTAGAGGCCGTCAGGCCGCATTCTGTCAACGCCCGAACCACCCACAGGGAACTATCTACAGCTGAAAGCACTGCCTCCGGCACATCATCAGGCACCTCTTTTTTGGCAAACTGTGCTTCAAAACCTTTGCGCGCCACTTGCCCCGCACCCTCACCATGGAAACGATCCACAATCATCATTCCAAGCTGTTTTTTAGCTTCCATCGGATGCATCTCTCTGATTTGATCAAGATCAACACCGGTCAGTAACTCATAATATTTAAACATGAGTTCATCTGAAGCACTCATCAGCTTACCAAACTGCTCTTTGGCAGGCTCTGCCACGCCAACATAGTTAGCCAGTGACTTGGACATCTTGTTAACGCCATCCAGACCTTCCAGCAATGGCATTGTCAAAACCACCTGTGGTACTTTGCCATAAGATTCTTGCAATTGACGGCCCATTAACAGATTGAACTTTTGATCGTTTCCACCCAGCTCCACATCAGCATCCAAAGCAACTGAGTCATAACCCTGCACCAATGGATAAAGAAACTCATGAATAGCGATCGATTGCCCCCCCTTATAACGCTTCTCAAAATCATCGCGTTCTAACATTCTTGCCACTGTCGCTTTGCCAGCAATACGAATCAAATCAGCTGCGGTCAGGTTTCCCAGCCATTCGGAATTAAAACGCACCTCAGTCTGTTTAGGGTCGAGAATTTTAAACACCTGTTCTTTATATGTTTCAGCATTAAGCAATACTTCATCGTGAGTCAGCGGTGGGCGCGTCTCGTTTTTTCCAGTTGGATCACCAATGGCTCCTGTGAAATCACCGATCAGAAATATCACCTGATGACCACAATGTTGAAACTGACGCAGCTTTTCAATAAGCACGGTATGGCCTAGATGAAGATCAGGCGCAGTTGGATCAAACCCGGCCTTCACGCGCAGTGGCCGCCCCTCTTTTTCAGCGACCTTTAACTTGGCCTCAAGACCGCCTTTAGGCAAAATCTCCAACGTACCGCGAGATAATAAATCCATCTGTTCCTGAATATTCATAACAACCCCAATTCAGATATTAAACACGAATGGTACGCAGCAGGATCATCGATACCAGCCCCAAGATAAAGTCCGCAGATACCAGACACATATCATCGGGCTAGATGATTCTTTGCCAGCGGTTATGCTATGCCAATGAAGAAAAAAATAAGCCAGCCTGAATACTTACTCGGAATCATGTCTGGCACATCAGCAGATGGCATCAACATCGCCATCATTCGTGAAACTGATGCAAAACTGATTTATTTCTGTGAACGCCCCATGCCACAGGAGTTACGCGAACCCATCCTGCGGCTGGCCGAACCCGGCCTTAACGAAATTGACTCATGTGGCGCACTGGATCAAACATTGGGGCAAGCGTTTGCTGAAGCGGCTTTACATGCCATTCACGAAGCTGGCATCACGCCCTCTGACATCATTGCCATCGGCTCACATGGTCAAACCATTCGCCACAGACCCAAGGGTATCAACGGCGGCAAGCCATTTACCTTACAAGTTGGCTGTGCTGCAAACATCGCTGAACACACGGGCATCACAACCATCTCAGATTTTCGTAAACGTGACATCGCAGCAGGTGGTGAAGGCGCACCACTGGTTCCATTTGCACACCACATACTATTTGGCAGTCCTGATCATCCAACAGCCGTGCTCAACATCGGCGGCATTGCCAATATAACCTATCTATATAAAGACGCTGACCATGAAGCCATCACCGGTTTTGACACTGGCCCCGGCAATATGCTGATGGATGCGCTCATGCTGGCCATGTCCGATGGCCGGAATGCATACGATAAAGATGGGCAACTGGCTGCCTCCGGCACAATTGACAACCCGCTCCTAAACACACTACTCGATCACCTTTACCTGAAACGTTTACCACCCAAATCAACAGGGCGTGAGACATTTGGCAACCAAATGCTAGATAAAATCATGGCATGGCCCGACTTATCAGATGCAGATCGCATGGCAACAATCACTGAGTTTACCGCCCGAAGCATTGCCGAAAGCTGCCAGTTTTTACCCGAACAACCTGAATCATGGTACATCTGCGGCGGAGGTGCATACAATTCACACCTTATGAGCCGTTTAGAAAATTTACTCAACCCTGCCACGGTAAAAAACACCGCTGATATAGGAATTTCACCTGAAGCCATGGAGGCTGTCTGTTTTGCCCTGTTGGCAAAAAACACATTGCAAGGTCTCCCTAACACTATCCCGGAGGTGACGGGTGCCGCTCGTGCTGTGACTGGAGGCCAAATCACACCCGGAAACAACTGGCCTAACGTTCTGGAGAAGATTCAGGCATGGACCCGCTCACACATGCCTTAAGCGGCGCTATTTTAGCCCGCAGTGTTCCCAAAACAGCCATCCCGCATCGGTATGTATGGCTTCTGGCCGCTGTTGCTATGCTTCCAGACATTGACTATGTCCTGACGTTCATCTCAGACACAACCTACCTTCGATATCACCGGGGAATGACCCACTCCTTTCTTATGCTTCCCATGTGGATATGGCTTCTTTACAGCCTGCTGCCACACGTAAAAAGACAGCAACCTTTTATACCATGGCTAATTGGCAGTGTGTTGCTGGCACATATTTTTCTTGATCTGGTCACTTCCTTTGGCACCATGATACTGGCTCCTTTCTCAGATACCCGAGCCAGTCTTGATCTGCTTTTTATTATTGATCCACTGTTCACACTGCTGCTGATCCTGCCTCTGATTTTTATGCTTTTTTTGAAAAAGCATGCCCGGGCACTTGCCATCATTTCGCTGGTATTAATAACGGCTTATTTATCAGTCGTTTATTATTATCATGATAAGGCCATCGCACTCACACGCCAACATCATCCTGATGCGGCAAGTGTGCATGCACTTCCACAACCGTTCACGCCATTTGCCTGGATGCTTGTGGCCAGCTATCCATTGAAAGAAGTCCGTACGGTTATCGATTTTCTCCCAGTCTTTTCAGGCACCACACCTCTTTTCCCTGATTCTCTGGTACAACAATTTATATATCATAAGGATATTTCAAATATCAAGTGGCAGGAACTTCCTGCCATGAGAAGCATTGCCAATATCGATCAACTGCCCGGTGTTGGCTTTTATCGTTGGTTTGCCCGTTTTCCGGTACTGTTAAAACGTGATCAACACATGATTGAATTTGCAGATTTAAGATTCGAAACCATGGACATGAAAAGAGTAGCCTTCAGGCTACGTATAGAATTGGGCGACGATTTACTTGAACAAAAAGCTCGCGCCTGGTTGATATGGAAAAAAGAGAAAAAGATTGATGTTTCCGAGGCAACAGCTCCGCCGACCAGCTGGTAATGCCCGCAGAATCAGGCGTGCAGCGGACCATCCAGAAATGCCAGCTCTTCCCAAACATGTGTCGGATGACCTTCCGCATCGCGGAAACGCAGACTCTGCTGTTTCGGCACCATACGATGCGCCCGACCATAACTATCTTCCTGCACCCCCTCCTCCTCAAAGGCGGAAAGAATGATGAGATCTTCATCAGAAACAAAGTCGATAATTTCATAAGGCTGGTCCAAATAGGTAACACGTCTGCCAATCAGCTTACGCATCGCACGTTCATTTTCAATCAAACCTTGCAAAGCCGAATCACTCATTTCATGCTCCTGTTATACATGCAGGTTAGAAACTGCAGCGATATCCGTCAACATTGATTGAAAGAGGCAACTATGGGTGAGTTCTGGAATTCTTTACAAAGCTGGACGATTCTTGACATAGCGTCCACACGCTGGCTGTTGGCTGCTGCGACTCTGTTCCTCACCATTGTGATGCAACGGCTTGTGATTCGGGGCTTTCATGCGTTAACCCAAAACATCGCAACACGCACCCAGACAGAACTTGATGATGTGCTTTTGGCTGCTGCTGAGAAGCCTGCGAGCTGGCTCATTCTTATCATCGGGATTTTGATGACGGTGCATATTTTAAACCCTCCGGCAAACATCTTTCCATTAATCACACTTATAGATCAGGTTGGTAAAGTCGGTTCGATTGTTCTTGGTATGTGGTTTTTATGGCGATTGGTTGACGGGTTTTCTGTCTACTTTTCTGCACGTGCATCACAATCCAAAACTGCGTTGGATGATCAACTCGTGCCTTTCATTGCCAAAACACTGAAAATTTTTCTCATCCTGACCAGCGTTCTGGTTCTTGCCCAGAACATGGGTTATTCCATTTCCGGGCTTATTGCCTCACTCGGCATTGGTGGCATCGCAGTTGCCATGGCCGCTAAAGACACCATTGCCAACGTTTTTGGCTCTATCATGTTGCTGATTGATCGCCCTTTCACCATTGGTGACTGGATCAAAACCAAAGAATTTGAAGGTGTGGTTGAAGAGATTGGCTTCCGTTCGACCCGCATTCGCACCTTTGCCAAAACAGTGGTCAATGTGCCCAACTCCATGCTGGCCAATATGGTGATTGATAACATTGATGCCAGACCAAAACGCCGTGTGAAGATGCGTATCGGCATCACCTATGCCACAACAACAGAACAAATGAAGAGCGCAATCAAAGGCATTGAAAACATCCTTAAATATCATATTGGTGTCGATCAGGATTTCTCACTGGTCAAATTTGATGAATTTGAAGATTCCTCACTTTCTATCTTCCTCTATTATTTTACCAAAACCACCCACTGGGAAGAGTATTTGCAGGTTCGCCAAGAGGTGAATATGCAAATGATGGAGCTATTGAAGTCACTCAATCTCGAATTTGCATTCCCAAGCAGAACTCTCTATTTGCAGCAAGAACACCTGCAACAGGAAGCAGAAAAGTAACTTTTCTAAAAAAGAGCACAAAAAGACTGTGGCTCAAGCGTTTTTTATCATCACATGTATTGATAAGGAATAAATTAATGCCGACACTTACATTCCCACACATGCATGGATAAACTTCGCACATGAGCCCTACCGCAGACAAACTTCCAGAAGTCCACGCTTTTACCGATGGTGCATGCTCCGGCAATCCCGGTCCGGGCGGCTGGGGTGTTTTGCTACGCATGGGTGGCCATGAAAAAGAACTCTCAGGTGGAGAGGCCGCAACCACCAACCAGCAAATGGAGCTACAAGCCGCCGTTGAAGCGTTGAAGGCGCTAAACAAGCCGTGCAACATCACTATCCACTCCGACTCTAAATATGTCGTTCAGGGTATGAGCGAATGGATTCACAACTGGAAACAAAAAGGCTGGAAAACAGCTGGCAAAAAACCCGTCTCCAATCTTGAGCGTTGGCAGGAACTTGATGCACTGGCCGCCAAACATCAAACAAACTGGCAGTGGATCAAAGGCCATGCCGGCCACCCTGAAAACGAACGTGCTGATGAACTGGCCCGACAAGGCATCCCACAGAAGTGATTGTGCAAAAACCAGCATGGTAAGCATGAATACTGGGAAAAGAACAACACACTTTTACAATTTCAATCAGATATGATGGAATCCACCCATGAAATTTCTATTTGACTTCTTTCCGGTACTGCTCTTTTTCATCGCCTATAAGATGTATGATATTTATGTAGCAACGGCTGTATTGATCATCGCCTGTTTTATTCAAACGATCTGCTACCGGATGATGCATAAAAAATTCGAGAAATCACATGTGATCACACTGATACTGGTTTCACTGTTTGGCGGCGCAACGCTGTTACTACAGGATGAAATGTTCATCAAATGGAAACCCAGCGTCATTAACTGGATTTTCGGCATTGTGTTCATAGGTAGTCAGTTCATCGGTAAAAAGAATATTATCCAACGCATGCTCGGCGCACAACTTGAGCTGCCGCAAACCATTTGGCGCAACCTGAACACGGCATGGGCACTCTTTTTTATCGCACTGGGTTTTCTAAACCTCTATGTGATTTACAATTACAATACCGATACATGGGTTGATTTCAAAATGTTCGGCCTGATGGGGTTAACTCTTGGATTCATGCTGCTACAGGGTCTCTATCTAGCCCGGCACATCAAAGAGATTCCCACCAAGCATGACGCATAGAGGCAGTCCCGGTGTGACACTTATTGTCATAAAAGAGCTGAAACCCTTGTCATACAAAAAAACCACTTGGCATCGACATTGCGTCAATCCAGACATTGGCCTCTCCAACCATGGAACGGAGAACCAATAAAATTGTATGACATTACAACTAGGAGTAATTGACTATTATGAAAAACAGTATTCGTAACTTAAATAAAAAGACCGAAAAGGGCTTCACGCTGATCGAACTGATGATCGTTGTTGCCATTATTGGTATTCTGGCAGCGATTGCGATTCCGCAGTTTGCCGCCTACCGTGTTAGAGCGTTCAACGCTGCTGCACAGAGTGACCTGAAAACAGCTCAGACAACATATGAAGTCTTCTTTAACGACAACCTTGCCTACCCTAACGCTGACGTCAGTGTAGCCACAGGCACCGTCACAATTCAAGGCAGTACCACCATGAACACATCTACTGGTGTCTTCTTTGGGTCTAAGTCTCTAGCCACCACCTTCGCGACCTACGGTGCAGCGACTAAGCACACTGCTGGTAGCAACGTCTACACTGTGACCAGTGACACGCCATCTATGTCCACAGTAGCTGATACTGAAGGCGACGTACTTGTAAACGGTGACGTTCCTGCTGCTCCGTAATCACTGCGGATTGTAGCTTTGCATTGTTAACAGACAGGGGCGGCTTGACCGCCCCTGTTTTATTTTAACTCTTAAGAAGAGTGGAAAGAGGAGATCTATGTCGTCCATTACGATCACCAAGCTGCGAAAAAGCTACAGCAACCACTTGGTGCTAGATGATATCTCTATCTGCCTTGAGCCTGGCAAGGCGATCGGAATTCTCGGTGAGAACGGTGCTGGTAAGAGCACTCTGATCAAATGCATTTTAAAGCTGGTACGCCCGGATGAAGGTGAAGTTTCCAAGTCAATCTCCCAGTCAGAAATTGCTTACCTACCCGAACAGAGCTACCTGCCTGAAACTGTCAGTGGTATGAACATGGTCCGTTTTGCGGCCAGCTATACGGCCACACAGGATGAGGCCCATGCAGCCCTTACCCGGGTGGGACTGCGAAAGACGGCATGGAACAAACCCATCCGCTCCTACTCCAAGGGCATGCGCCAGCGCACTGCCATCGCTATGATGCTGGTTCGCCACCCTGACTGGCTGATCCTGGATGAGCCGATGAGTGGGCTGGATGCGATCGGCCGTCGCCAAATGCTCGACCTCTTCTTGAATGAACGCAAAAACGGGAGGAGCATTCTAATGAGCAGCCACCATGTAGCCGACATGGTTCGCCTCTGCGATGAGGTCACCATTCTTTCTGGAGGCAGAGTACGGGAATCCGTTGCGATTCAAGATCGCTCTGTGGATGAAATTAATTACCTCGAACAAAAACTTGCCGACTATGCCGAGGGGACTGAGTGAAACAGTTGATCTTTTTTACGCTGCAGGAGGTGATTAACGCCCGTCTTTTTCGGCTTATGCTGTTGGCTCCTATGGTTCTGTCACTGCTCGCTCTGACATTCACCGGCCTCTTTATGCTCGACCTAGGCAAGGTCTTCGTCGACAGCATGTTTACAACTGCCCACATCCTCTGTTTTGCTTTTTTAATGTTCATGACAGTTCCCTTCCTGGCCAGAGATATTGAGGCCCGCTTCACCTACGTGCTCCTCACGCTTCCTATAAACCGAAACCAGTACCTTATAGGAAGATTTCTTGGACTTACTATGGCCTTCCTGTTACTGATTTCTGCATTGGCCGTGGTGAGTGTACTCTCTCTTGAACTGACTCAATTCATTTGGGATGACCTGTATATGGCCTCTGCAAATGCCGGCAATATTATTCTGGGCATTGCTTTAATTTCCTGCCAATACCTAAGCCTGATGGCGGTAGCCCTGTTTGTCTTCTCATGGGCCACCGGCCCTGCCGAGGTTCTCTCCTTTACCTTCCTGATTTGGCTTCTCTCCTGGATTTTCCCCCCTGTGCTTACTGCCATGCAGGATGCAGATGTAGCAGAGACCGTCCCCCCTCTGTTACAGGCATTTCTGGAGGGCTGTTATCAACTTCTTCCACACCTAACCGGTGGCGATATCGCCAACCGCCTTGCGCACGGAGCATCTCTATCAGGCAGTGATATCTCATTGTATATAGCTGAGCATACCGCTTACACCGTCATACTGCTTATCTTGTCGACTCTGCTCTTTCGCCGAAGGAATTTGTGAAGCGAATCTCGCAATGGGCCATGCTTCCGGTGCTGCTTGCAGTCGCCATAATCTCTCTGGCTATAGCCAGACAAGCTCAGCCGCCTGCAGAAACCAGCATTATTGTAAAACCATACACTTCCACAGGATATGACAAACTTATCCGCTCCATGCAGGCTGGTATGCTGCCGGGCCTTGGGGCTGACCTGGCTACACTGGAAATATTCTCGGGCTTTTATCAATTTACCCACAACAGCAAGGAGCTTTCACAACAACCATTGCGAGAGTCGATCTACCGAAGCTTTGTGATTTCCCAATTTCTTGATCCTCAATTTCTTGATACGTATCGTCTGACGGAGGGTATCCTGGCCTACGGCCTGAACATGCCCGAACAGGCGGTCGAGCTTCTGGAACGGGGAAGCCAACAGCTCGACCATTGGGAAACCCCTTTTATGGCTTCGTTTATTGCCTATGACCAGCTACACGATCTGGATAGGGCCATTGCTCTGGCGCAACTGGCTGGCGAGAAGAGCGACGTCCCCCCCCTTATAATCGGCTACACAGCCAGGCTAATAAACAACACACTTGGTACTGACTTTGCTATTAAATATTTGGAAGAGAGAAAAAGGCGATTACATAAAGGCTATCAGCAGGGAATAGAGAAGCGCATTATCAAGCTTAAGGAGACACAGAATGCAATCACATCAAAATCATAAGCCCCAAACAGGATTTACACTTATCGAACTGATGATTGTCGTTGCTATCATAGGCATCCTGGCAGCGATTGCCTTGCCTGCATTCTCACAGTACCGCGTCAGGGCGCTCAACTCTGCAGCCATTACTGATAATCACCACATGTTAATATTTGAAAACCTATTCTTCGACGATAACAGGGAATACGCCACTATCGATGTGGCCGATAAACAACCAAATGGAACAATCACAAAAACTATAACCCTCGTCGACAGCTCAACCGCACAATTCACTGTTACCAGTCTAACACCAAATGTTGACACCCTGTGTAAGATTAATGCGGTCAGGCAGAGTCTCATTTGCGCCTCACGCCATATTGCAGGAGACCGGATTATAGGGGTTGACCTTGAAAGGCCGGGGCTTATTCGCTACAAACTCACTACCTCTACGCTGCAGGCTTCGGATGTCCCAAATGCGACCACAGGCTTTGACCTGGGTAGCTGGGTAGCTAACTAATAGGTGCAGAGCCGCAACGCTGCCTTCATCCTATGGGGGCTTTTCTTTTTATCTCCTCTAATCGCCCCATTTTTGATGCATCCAAATGCATTTCCAAATTTTTCCGTCCCCTTCTTCGCATCCCTGACCGTTGCTGGCGGCCTCGCCTATATCAGAGTCAAATTAACTAGCTTCCCTCTTTACCCCCTCATTTTCATAGGGCTGATACTGTGTGGTCAAATCCCTTTACTGCTGACTGGAGAAATAGGAGCGCTTCAACATTTCTCCATTTGGGCAATTATTTTTCTGGCTGCACTGATTGTCTACCTGATCGCCACTCATCACTCTGAGTCGATCATTGTTCCCCTGCTGAAAATCTATGCCTTAGCTGCAGCGTGCTGGGTAATTGTCGCTACCCCTGTCTGGCTAGGCTGGACTGATGGCAGTGCTTTATCTCTAGGGCCACTTGCATTGACAACAGACCTGCAAATGAAAATCAATGGCCCTTTTGCCAATGGCAATGTGTTTGGCATCATGACCGCATGCGCATGGTGTATCTCCTGGCACGAATGGATACGCCACCCTTCGAAAACGGGGCGCGCAATGTGGTGGTTTGCAATGCTGATATTCTGGATATGGAGTATTGGCAGTATGTCGCTTGGCGTCTGGCTAGCCGAAAGTCTAGCTATCATTTTAATGATCACACATATGTGGCGAGAGCCAAAAAAGCGACTTCTCATATTTATCATTACCGCAGTGGTTGCATGCACCGCTGCCAATGAGCTGGCAGGAATGCATGCCTCAGAAAAGCTTGAAGCCACTCAACAAATACATTCCTTAATAGAATCGAGAACCACTCCCAGACTCCTACTCTGGGAAAGTGTGTCACACATCATCCTAAAGCGCCCTGTACTGGGCGTGGGGCTCGGCAATCTTAGCGCGCATTACCTCGATGGTCAGGCCACGGCTCTCTCTCTATCCAATACTGATAAAGAGGGACTTTTCACAAACTTTAGCGCCCACAATTTCCTGCTTCACCTCTGGGTCGAAGCAGGCCTTTCAGGCTTGTTATTATGGCTGGTTATCACGATTGTGCTTCTGTTATCGCTAAAACAGCACCTTCAACGTGGAAAAGTCTGCTCCCCTTCCGGCATTGCACTCATGTGCGCCCTTATGCTTTGGCTTCAGGGATGTTTCAATATTTCGCTCAACCTACCCTACAGCTTTATCTGTTTTACATTATTCTTGGCCTGGGCCACATCATCTCTTAAGCCAATTCAAACTCGACAGATAAATATCTCTCCAACCCTTCTCATCTCCTTTCTTGCTGTCATCCTAGTCCACTCATTCTGGGGAATGGTGCAAACGACACATTCATGGATTACTTTTTCTCAATGGGTTACAAAGGATTTATCAATCCAGGCTAACAACGATGAGGCAAAAGCGTTAATTGGTGATGAAACAGTCGACCCGATCCTGATCGAACTATGGGCCAGAAATGTTATGTTATCAAAAAACACTTGGAATCCAGCCGAAACGCTGCCCTATATTCAATATGCGCTTAACATAGTGCAACGCCCTATTTTATTACGCGAAGCCTTTGCGGCTCACATGGCTTTGGGACAATTTAACGAAGCATGCCGTATAGGAACACTTCTTAAACATCAGCGATGGAAAAAAGACGAAAAAAACCTGGCAGCTTATGCTTCTGCCTGCGAAAACAGGCCATACCAGGGCCCCATCACTCTCAGATGATCAGGCCACACTCCAACGAGGCTGTACATCCCAATCAACCGCCCCTCTACCACCTCTTAAAGAGGCTGCATAAGCAATCATAGCGGCATTGTCCGTGCAGTAAGATGGATCAGGAAGCGTAATGGATATACTGTCTTTTTCAGCCTCATGTTCCAGCAGCGTTCTAAGTGTTTGATTTGCCGCCACACCCCCAGCAATAATCAGATGAGTTACACTATTCTGTAGACAAGCACGGATTGATTTCTTTACAAGCACATCGGCAATTGCAAGCTCCACAGCGGCTGCCAGATCACACTTATCCCGGTCCGACAGTTCACCCAACTCTTTAGCCTTATACATCACTGCAGTTTTAAGGCCAGAGAAACTGAAATTAAGATTATCCTTATTCAGCATAGGTCTTGGTAAGATAAACCGTTTTTCATCCCCATTCACGGCAATTCTGGAAATCTCGGGGCCACCCGGATAAGGCAGTCCGAGAAGGCGTGCAGATTTATCGAAACATTCACCGGCTGCATCATCAATCGTCTGACCGATAATCTTATATTTTCCAATCGCATCAACTCGCACGAGCATCGTATGCCCACCAGAAACCAACAATGTCATAAAAGGAAACTCTGGCAACTCTTCAGTTAGCCCTGCGGCAAAAAGGTGTCCTTCCATATGATGAACTGGAATGACTGGAATATTATTAACAGCACCCAGCGCCCGTGCATACGAGACTCCGACCAGCAAAGCCCCCATTAGTCCGGGGCCGGAGGTGACCCCGATTTGGTCGATGTCCGCCCAACTACAACCAGCCTCTTTCATGACCTTTTCAACCATCACAGGAAGAGCTATTAAGTGTTCCCGGGATGCAACCTCCGGCACTACACCTCCGAAACGTGCATGTGTCTCGATCTGGGATGCGATTCGTTCTGAAAGAACACGGCCTTTTCCACTGGCTCTGTCCCCTTCAAAGATCGCCACTGCCGTTTCATCACAGGATGTTTCGATTCCTAATATTCGCATCTCAGATTCCGTTTCATGAATTTCTAATATCCGTCACTTGCGCACAATATCATGACTATCTACATATGTACCTGCCCTACTTCGCAGGCTATCGCAAGCTGAGGTTCCCCCAACAAACTGGACACTAAAACAATCATTTTAGGGGTCAATCATGTCCGAGAAATATGCATCATTCACCAGAGAGTTTAAGCTTGAGACTTTAAGGCTGGCAGATGAAACAGAGCTACCTATTGCTCAATTTGCCAGGAACTTAGGTATCAGAAGGAATTTGATTTATAAGTGGCGAACAGAGATGAAAAAGAAACACGACAAAGCATTTAAACGAACCGTATCTGAGGATGATTCTAATCAAAGTGTGGACACCATGGCTGATTTAATCGCCGAGAACAAACGCTTGAAGAAAGCCTTAGAACTGTCTCAAATGGAGGCTGAAATTCTAAAAAAGGCGGATGCTTACTTCAAAAACGTAAAGAGCTAAGGTTTGCTTTTATAAATAAAGAAAGCCTAAATTATCCAATTATAATCCTGTGCAAATGCATGTTGGTTTCAACAAGTGGTTATTACTATTGGAAACACTCTTTAATCAGCGAACGAAGTAAGCGTGATGATTACATTTTGCTACAAATAATCCGATCCTTTAGAAATTCAAAACAACGCTATGGTTCACCCAGAATATATGAAGATTTATTGGCTCAGGGGATCAAGTGTGGTGTAAACAAAATTGCTAAAGTTATGAGAAAACATGGTTTACGCGCCGTAACATCAGTCAGACACAAGAAGGCTAAGGCTGCAAAAAACAGGCATGGTTTGGGTCAGAATATTCTGAATCAGAACTTTCAAGCTACACAGCCCAATCAGAAATAGGTAAGTGACACTACGTTTGTCCGCACATCTCAAGGCTGGCTTTATCTGGCTACAGTGATTGATTTATACACAAGAAAAGTTGTGGGCTGGTCAATGAGTGATGCCAATGACACCGCCTTGGTTACACAGGCGTTAATCATGGCTGTTACTTCAAAACCACGAAAGAAAGAAGTGCTGCTTCATTCTGATCAAGGCTCAACGTACAGAGCAGCGGCATACTTGGAGTTATTCAACAAATACCACATTACTCAAAGCATGAGCAGGAAGGGGAAATGCCATGATAATGCTGTGGCAGAAAGCTTTTTCGGCACTTTGAAAAACGAACTTATTTATCAAAACAACTATAGAACAAGAGAGCAAGCCCGAAGCAGTATTTTTGAATATATTGAGGTGTTTTATAATCGTGAGCGAAGGCATTCTTACCTCAATTATCAATCACCTTTAAATTTTGAGCGCGCACACTACAATACAATTTAGTGTCCAGTGTTTTGGGGGAGCTTCAAGCTGACCCTATTTTTGTTTAAAGAACAATCCTCCTTACAGTGCCCCAAAGGAGAAAACCAAAAATTGGATTTAATTTGAATCTTCAATCATTCATCGATGTTTGTGATGCATCACACATCTCAGTTTTACCACCTTAGCCAACATTGCCACGTTATTAAAAACAGGAGAACTTCATGAGAAATCTAAAACTTGGTACTGCAATTCTATTTATTTGCTTTGGAGGCTTTTCTGCACATGCGGATGAAGCAATTTCAGTTAAAGTAGGCTACGCCAGCCTAACCGCAAGCGGAGACCTCTCTGCAACCGGCCTAGGTATTCCAGGAACTACCCTTTCAGATGCTACGCTGAGCCTTGGCCGCAGTAATAACGTCACCGCAGAAGTCGCACTCCAACTTGGTGATAGTCGTTTTTCTGCCTCTTATCTGCCTTTAAAATTTAACGGAACATCCACACTGGCAACAAACATTAATTTTAATGGCCAAACCTTTACTGTGGGTACACCTGTCAGCAGTGAGTTAAAAGCTGACATTATCGATATTGCATACACCTATTACCTGGTCAATATGGATGATGCCCCTTCACGTCTACAGTTAGGCATTGAAGCTTCTGTTAAATATATTCGTGCTGATACCTCTCTTAGTGGAGCAGGTGTCACAAAAACCGCATCAGCAAATATTCCTCTTCCTACGATTGGTGTCCGTGGCCGGGTTGCATTGGCTGATTTTATCGGTGTGACTGCTCGTGTTGGCTATATTGGCTACAGCGGTAACAGGTTTTTAGATGCAGACGCTCAGCTTGAATTTTCGCCGCTTCCAACCCTTGGTATTTATGCCGGATACCGTTATATAGATGTAAAAGTGGACTCCTCAGGCGTTGCACTAAATGCAAAATTTACTGGTCCTTACGCTGGCGCATTTTTTAGATTTTAGTAACAGCAAAAAACATTTGAATATTAGTGGCCCAATATGGGCCACTAATATTTAAATTTCTGATTTTACAATAGGTGCCCCATCACCTCTCCTTTATCCCACTACCCCTAAATCACAGATTAAACGTCACTTTGCTGATACTAACATATTTTTTATCTATAATCCTTGAAATTTCAATGAGTTCTGTTATTCTGCTCGAGTAAAAGATTCTTTTTTGCGCCTAACTTGCGCTCGGAGGCCTACCATGTCGCGCATTTTCATAGTCTGTTGTTACATGCTTGCTAGTATTCAGCTTGCCGTAGCAGCAGATTCTGCCGTCACTCCAAACACAGACACTGAGCTCATCCCCGATGCTATGCAGCGCATGCAAAAAGCACCTGACATTGATTTTGAAAATTTACGTGATCCCTTTGCCTCTTATCTCGCATTGGTTGCAAGCCGTGGCCGTGCCATACTTGATGATCAACGACTACGCCTTGAAAACAGGGATCGTGAAATACTTGAAACCTTTGACCTTAGCACGCTAAAGCTTGTTGCAACCTATAGCATGGGTAAAGATCAGGTCGCCATGATTGAAGATGCAACGGGTAAGGGGTATACCGTGCGTCGCGGAAATTACATGGGCAAAAACAACGGCCGCGTTGAAAAAATTGATAACAGCACCCTCTATCTTGTTGAACAGATCATCAACCCTGCCGGTGATATTGTCGATAATCAGGTAACACTCACCTTAAAAGAGGTGAATGAATAAACACCTGAAAAACTTTCATGAATCGTACTGCAATCATCCATCTGTTTGAACACTTACAGAAGGCCAGCCCGGAACCGGAAACAGAACTTCATTATACATCATCTTTTGAATTGCTGACTGCAGTCATGCTCTCCGCGCAATCGACTGACGTGGGTGTCAACAAAGCAATGGCAAAACTATTCCCCGTTGCCAACACACCTCAAGCCATCCTCGACCTTGGAGAGATCAAGCTAAAACACTATATCTCTACGCTTGGTTTATATAACAGCAAAGCAAAACATCTGATCGCCACCTGCCGGATCATGGTAGAACAATACGACAGTCAGGTTCCGGATAATAGAAAAGCTTTAGAAAGTTTGCCGGGTGTGGGTCGAAAAACTGCAAATGTGCTATTAAACATTCTATTTGATCAACCAACCATTGCCGTGGACACACATATCTTTCGGGTTGGAAACAGAACCGGCTTAGCTTCCGGGAAAACACCTCGGGAAGTTGAAAACAAACTACTAAAAGTTGTTCCCGTTCAATTCAGAAAATATGCCCACCATTGGCTGATCTTGCACGGACGTTACACCTGTAAAGCACGAAAACCTCTGTGTCACCAATGCCCGATTGAGCAGGAGTGTGAATGGCCAGAAAAAATCACGGCATAGTCAACCCCATGCGAATAACACCAACCAGAGGAGCAGTACCATCGCGGTGCTGACATCCCGAATCCAGGCAGGCCAAAGCCACCAGTCACCTTCTCCTTGCCAAAGAAACCACGACGAACGCAAAGCATGAATAAAAAATATCAAAGCAAGTAAATAGGCACTATTCACTGCATTCAATACGCCAGGTATCAGCGCAGCAGTAATAGCCACCCACGTAATGTGAATCCATGTTTTCCGCGAAGATACAACCATAGACAAAATTGAATCTGCTACGGTTGCAGCCAATAACATGATACTTGCAGATACAACCCAGTTTTTAGCAACACTGACACCAAACGATGGCTGCAGCCCCATAACCAATGAAAATGGCCATAACAATACTGGGATCGCCAAAATAGATGAGATCAACACATAGGTATGTAATCTAAAATTTCTGGGGACAGCTTCCTTATGACTCAATGAAGTTGATCTTCGCTTTCCTCGTGATCCAAACTAACTTTTTCAGCCGGGATTGCATAAGAGCCGTCTGCCCAATTACCGAGGTCAATGATTTGGCATTGCTCTTTGCAAAAGGGAAAATATTCGGCACTCCGTATGATTTTGGCTTTGCAAATAGGGCAAAAAAAATACTGTTTCATCCGATGGGCACCATCATCGCATGATAGGGAAGATCTTCATCAACATCATGTGCCGCCACGCCAGGTTCCCATTGCTGAAAACGAATACGTAACGCAAGCCTGTTACCTGAACATTCAGGGTGAATACCCTGCTGAACGATTGCTGAATCAAGCCCCAGAATCAAAAGCCCATAATCAATTCCGCGTTCTGGCGTGATTTGATCAGACCCTGAATCTGCCACACGCTTTTCCCAGCCAACATAATCATTCAGCATAATATCCAGATGTGTCACTGCGGCATGCAGATCATGTAAGCTATGGCTTAAAATATCTTTATGTTTTGAACCATTCCATAAGATATTCAAACTCTGCGATAAGATAGGTTTGTGTGCCAATAAGTCCTGTTTTTTTAAGGCATTAAAATAGCTTGCCAGCAAAGCATCTTCACAAAAGAAGTTCATTGCATCCTGAATACCAAGTCGCATAGACTCAATATATTCATCAATCATATCACATGCTTCAAGGATTTTGCTGCGGTACTCAGGGTGTTTCTCAACCAGTTTTGTCAGGTGTACTCGCATCGAAGCCAATAAGCCAACCAGTTCCGGTACAGCCTGCTTGCGCCCGTGTTCGCCAAGCAATGATGTACGAACATCACAAGCTGCTAACAACCATGCATAAGGCTCGTCACGTTGGCGGGCTCGCTCCAGACAACGCAAACCATCCCGCAACTCCATAAAAGAGCGCATGCGAGGCGTTAAAGCAAATCCAAAACGAACCAGTTCAGACAAATCGGAACTCCTTTAATACGGCCGAAAACTTAAGCTTCCTAAACGGTAAAAAACACCAATGCATCAGCATGGCAGCATTGCTGACAATCATCAATGTCCACTCACTCCGAAGCGTTGCATCCAAACATCGATGTATTCGGCTATTTCACTGTACACTTTACGAAAAGTTTCTTCACTTCGTCCCATGGGATCAGATATTTTTTCCCCTCCGCCCGGTTGCGAAAGCATCATCACTTTTCCGATATGAGCCGGGCGCATTTTACTGAGATGCTGGCGCTGCTCAGGCTCCATGACCATGACCATAGCCGCACGATCCATATCAGGAGCCAGTAATGTTTGCGATACGTGTCCACTTAAATCCACACCAAACTCTTTTGCAACTTTCATTGCAATCTCCGGAACCTTTCTACCTGCCATAAACAGCAGCCCCCGACTAAAACATTCGGCATGCACCCCGGCTTGCTCCAATCGCAATCGCATATACCCTTCAGCAAAAGGGCTACGGCATAAATTTCCTGCGCAGATCATGAGAATAGGCGAAGGCAACAGCATCTTATTCAGCCATTTTCCAAATTAACTGCCCATGACTCTCTTGATGAATACGTTTTAGTAACGCCTCATGTGCAGCGTGATCATTTTCAGGAACGTGCAAAGGATTCCGTCGCATCATGGTCGCGGTCTCTGCTTTTTCATCTCGACTTCGCACCGCCTTAGATACCTGTACAAATGCTGATGCAGGTTTTGTCTGAATCTCCATATCCAAAGAAAATTGCCTGCCACCGGTCATCCCTAAGTAAACTTCTGCCAGCAGTTCCGAATCAAGCAGTGCCCCATGCAACTCACGATGCCCACGCTCAATTCCGTATCGATCACAAAGTGCATTCAGATTATTTCGTTGTTGAGGGTGCTGTTTACGCGCTAATTCCAGCGTATCGATGACCTGCACATGCTCAATCCCCGGTTTTCCAAACAAGTTCAACTCATTCATGATGAAACCCAAATCGAAAGGTGCATTGTGGATCACCAGCGTTGCGCCATGAATAAAGTCCAAAAATTCATCTGCAATCATTTCAAAGGTTGGTGCATCTTTAATCTTTTCGTTGTTAATACCATGAATACGCACTACTTCTTCAGGAATATGGCGTTCAGGGTTCAAATACTGATGAAAAGTTCGATCCGAGAGAAGTTTGCGTTGACTCACCTCAATCGCACCGATTTCGACCATGCGATCCCCATTCTGGGGTGATAATCCGGTGGTCTCTGTGTCCAGCATAATCAAGCGCATGCCCGGCATTATAAGCCAGGCCTTTTTTTTTGCATCATCAAACTGTTAAAGTGTTTCTAACGTGGAATATCCGACTTAAGATTCATGCCAGGCTGAGTTATTCAATTAGCATCGGTTGATCTTTACCAAACCATTTTTCCGGTAAGTTTAAAAGGCTTTCAATAAAACCCGGAGCAGCCAATCCAGCACTTTCGGGTGATATCTGCTCAACTTCAGCATCAGCAAGCGTACCATGCATTCGGTAGACTTTACGAATCAGACTATGCGCAGCGCCACCAAACATATCTCGAAGAATCGGCACTTTAGACAATAGCGCATCCAGGTTCTGAAAGGGCCGCATCACAAGTGTCAAATCAATATAAGAGCGCTCAATATCCATCACACCCTGGCCCGCAACATCCATGGCTGAAGATCGCATGGCAAGCTTATGCACTTTCACATCTTTACCTTGCATCACTGCCTCCATTTGCAAACGCTTATAACCAATGCCCGACTTGGTTAAATCATCTCTGCTGCCAAAAAAGAGCCCCGGAAGGTCTACCAGACTAACGGCCGCAAGGAACTTCGAGAGTGTCCCACCCTTCAAAAGTCGCCCATCGTCAACCCGCATTCTTAAACGTCCATCCAAAGCTTGCCACCATGGCTGATCACTAAAAATCTCTCCCTGACCAGAAAAAAGGGCATGCATATTTCCATCTGCAAAAAGGCTGGAAAGCCCTGCTCTTTTCATCATATTACCAAAGTCCCCATCCAGCTCTGCAAAGCCACGCCAGCGCATACCTCGCTTCAATTCAGGTGTTAACGTTCCGGTCAATTTCAGACGAAGATCATCTAATTTCGCCTCAAATGAGCGTAAATCTACCAAACCACCACCAGGCATCGAAAATATTGTTAACAAATCTTTTACAATAAGATCACCACTTCGTAATGATGCAGCCTTTAAAATAGCTACACTGTTCAAAGCAGAGGCCAATTTAATGGATGCACCTTTGATTTCCGCATCATCCCATACAAAGCGTGTCAAATTTGCCCGAAGTGCCCATGGTTTTTCACGGGCCGCTAACTCACCTGAGCTACGAGAAAGAGAAACAGGTAAAGCTTTTCGATTTAAGTATTCAGCATCCACAGCCAACTCCCAGGGCTCTGGACCAAATGGCGCACGAATATCAATCGCACCAGTAAATAATGCTGTTTCAATATGCTGCAAATCCAGCCAAAGCGAAGCTTCAGAAACCGCCCCAACACCGCGCAAGCGCAACAATGCATCATTACAGTGCAGCTCTTTAATCAGAAGAGCAGCTTTCCCCTGCTTCATTCCATTGACCCCGGAATAATCAATGCGAAGTGGCTTTCCTGCCATTTTTTTTATGCCAAGAAAATTTTTCCAGGAGGCCTCTTCCAGACCAATTCCACCATGCCAGACACCATCAAAATCAAGTTCCATCGTAACCCGACCATCAGCCGCTTCAATGGGCAGTAAAAAATATGCAGCCAACTCATCCAGCTCTCCTTCTGCTGTTGACTGCATGGAAAGAACTTGCCACTGACCTTGATCATTAACAGACGCAGACATATCTGTTGTTACATTTAGATGAGGTGTTGACCATACAAGTTCAGAAAATTGAATGCCTTCACTTAAACGCCACTTCACCTCTCCTGTCGTAACACGAACAGGTATCTTTTTAACAGTCAGCATCCATGGCGCCAAAGGCTTGAGATTAATCTCAGCCTTCCGTGGACGATCCTCAGCAGGTATCCATTGAAGCGTAAAATCTGTATGGGCGGGTGCTATTTTCCAGTCTAGCTTCTCAGCATCACTTTTATCCAACCATGTATGAAGTTTGCCTGCATCGGCATTGCCGCTCCCGGACACATTAAGCAGTAATGTATCCCAGGAGATATGCAAACCGCCACTGACAGAGCCAACAGCGTGCGGTAACTGCGTTGAAACAACTTTTGCCTTCAAGCCTTCCTGATCCAACTCAACATCCGCGACTGTATGGGTCAGTAAACTTTCAGGCATACCAAGCGCAATATCCGCACCTTCAACATGTGCGGTTACATGATAATGCATCGCATCCAATTCACTGCTTGATGGAGAAGCTTGCCATGGTATCGCCCACATCAATTCAACATCAGCTCTGGCTTCTGAGGCCACACCACTTTGCATACTGGCCAACCATTCACGCCAGGAGTCTCCTCCCAATGGTTTTAGATTTTGCCAGATAAGTGGCATGCCAAGATATGAAGAAGATGCAGATAATTGCAACCTTCCATCACGCCAAAGACCTGTGGCACGAACGATGTTTTTCCCAAGTTTCCACTCAAATAATTTGCCTTCAACTTGCAGCACCGAATGGCTGTGAGCATCTTCGAGAATAGCAAACTCGCCCTTCATTGAGTCAAACTGCCACGTTTCACCAGCATTTGAATAATTGACTGGTTTTGATTGAGTGGATGCCACTGAAAAATCAATTTTCCATTGTCCAATAGTTTGCTCTTTGGCTTCTATTTTACCTGAGAGCCTGCCATCAAATTGAGGTTTCCACTGATCAGGCAACCAGTTCAAATCTGAGAATGTTGCTTCGATAGCATTGGGAAACTCTCCATCCCTAAGCCGCATCTCCACATGCATCCCCGGGAACTGAATCTGCATCACATGGTCATCACGATCAAAAGACATCGTAAAGTGCTCAATTTTCCCGGACATCTCTTTATATTCCCAATTCAGTTGCATATCTTTCAATGTAATCAGGTCAGGTATAGGTAACTGAGGCTGCTCACTGCGATGGTCTTGTACAATGCTGATATTGCCGCCACTCAGGTGTATTCCCGCAGGCGTTAATGTGCCGGAAAAAAAGTCCAACATGGAAATGTTGACTGTGATATTGCTCTGATAAACAACAACTGAGTCATCATGCGATGAAAATGAACTGGCTGCCGCCTTCACGCCTAAATGTCCAGCCCAATACCAGGATAAATTTCCAAGCTTTAAGGTCTTTAATCCAAGCTCCTGCTTTAAAAAGGTTTCTATTTCCGGACGCATATTGTTTACATCCGGGGCATATGCCCACAGAGCAATGCCTCCACTTAATAGAAGTGGTAAAAAAAGAAAAATCACGCGCCGACAACTGGTCAACACGTGATTTATCCAAACAGGAAGTTTCAACTTACAATCAGAATCAGGCTTTATCCTTGGCTTCCAGCTTCTCCACCTTTTTCTCTAATGTATGAACAAGCCCTTCGAAGTTACCACTTCTCCTGATTCCTGCTTTGAAATCTTTGCGGAAATTACTTACCAGACTCACACCTTCGATTCTGATGTCATAGACCTGCCAACCTGCTGCAGTCTGATGCAATCGATATTCTACAGGTGTCTCTTTTTCTGTATCAATCACGTTCGATTTAACACGTGCTTTATCTTTTTTAAACTGGGCATCATCAAATACAACTTTTTGATTTCGAAAGCTGGATAAACGATTGCCATATGAGCGCTCAAGCAATCTTCGGAAAAGCTCTGTAAAATGGCCTTTTTCACTTTCAGATATGCCTTTCCAAACTTTCCCAAGGCTACGCTTGGACATTTCCCTGTAATCAAAACGGCCATGTACAACTTTCTGGATTTTAACCCTGTCTTCTTCTGTTAATTTTGTTATGTCTTCACGAGCTTCCAACACTTGAATAATTCCATGCACTGTTTCTTCCACAACTGTTTTAGGATCGCTTTCCACCGCCCATACATGGGTAGAAAAAAGTACCATTGCAGCCACAAGCATCACTCTGATTGAAAAAACTTTAGACATCATACACTCCATTCATCTTTGTCTGTCAGCTCCGCTGACACCAGCACTCTATCCATTGCAAAGCATTTGTATGGGGGGAATTTATTCCTCGCTGGAGGAAAAAATGTACTTACTCACTAAGTCTTCGATATTAATCGCAGATTCAGTCTCTTCGATTTCATCACCGGATTGTAACAACGTATCATCGCCGCCTTGTGAAATGCGAACATAACGCTCGCCAATAATTCCTTTGGTGCGTACCGAAGCTATGGCATCTGCAGTAATCGAAATGTCATCATGAATCAGCAAGGTGAGCATTGCCTCTGACTCTTTATTGATCACAACATCACTGACCCGGCCAATCACGACACCGGCCAACATCACATCACTGCCGGAACGCATGCCTCCGGCATCTTCAAAGACAGCCTCTAAAGCATATCCCGAAGCACCGATACCACCGATTTGCCCGAGTTTCACCGCCATCCAGCTGATGCTGATAATGCCTGCCAGAACAAACGCCCCAACAACTAACTCAATTTTTTTATACTCATTCATAATCGCTCTCTCTATAAGAAAAATGAAGTCAAAATGTAATCCATCATCAAAATACCGACTGATCCGATAACCACAGCCTGGGTTGTCGCTTTGGCAACACCTTCAGTTGTAGGCACAGCCCTGTAACCCATATAAGTGCACACAGAGCCAACCAAAAAACCAAACACTACGGCTTTTACCCAGCCGGCATAAAGATCTTCAGGTAAAATTTTAGCCACCATTTCACCAGTAAAGGCCCCTGCATTTACACCCAGCATTTCAACACCAACCACATAACCTGCCCCCAGCCCGATAATATCAAACATCGAAACCAGTAAAGGGGTCGCAATGGTTATCGCCACAATTCTTGGCAAAACAATACGAGCACGCGGGTTTACAGCCATCATCTGCAACGCGTCGAGTTGTTCGGTCACTCGCATGATGCCAATCTCGGCTGTGATACTTGAACCCGCTCGCCCCACCAACATCAATGCACCCAAAACAGGGCCAAGTTCACGAATAATCGAAAGTGCCACAGCAGATCCCAGCAGGGATTCCGAGCCAAACTTGGCAAGCGTATAATAACCCTGCAATGATAAAACCATGCCGGTAAAAGCCCCGGTAATTGCAATAATAATGAATGAGCCAACGCCCAGCGCATAGAGTTGCAGCACAATATGCTTGCCTTGCCAGGGCGACGCAAAAATCAACGCCAGTGAAGAGGTCGTGATGGATGCCATATCACCCAGCCATGAAACAATGCCCAGTACATTTCGGCCAAGTTTTCCCACCACACGCATAAACCAGTTATCTGTCACCACAAGCTCTCCACTCATGAATTCACCCCTCCGGAGTTGTGCAACAAATCATCAATATAAGGCGTCGTACTGCGTGAAAAGGGGATAGGGCCATCCGGCCTGCCTTCGATAAACTGACTCACACGCTCATCTGTACTTTGGCGAATCTCATCCGCTGTTCCCTCTGCAATCACTTTGCCCTGCCAGAGTAGAATCACATGGTCGGCGATGGCAAGTCCGGCCTGAACATCATGAGTCACAACAATGGATGTCATTTTTGTCTTTTGCGTTAAATCATGAATCAGCGTGGTCACAACACCCGCAGAGATCGGATCCAATCCTGAAGTTGGTTCATCAAAAAAGACCACTTCCGGGTCCATCGCCAAAGCCCGGGCAAAGGCCACACGTTTGGCCATCCCGCCGGAAAGTTCAGATGGCATGAGATGTTCAAAACCTCTCAGCCCGACCTGTTCAAGCTTCATCGAGACAACCGTACGAATCACCGATTCATCTAATTTTGTATGTTCATGTAGTGGGAAAGCCACATTATCGTAAACATTGAGTGAATTCAGCAATGCAGAATATTGAAATACCATGCCCATGCGCGCACGAAGTTCGTAAAGACGCTTACTACTCACCTGTGCCAAATCATCGCCATCAAACCAGACCGAACCGGATGTTGGTGTATCTAATGCCGAAAGAAGGCGTAAAAGTGTCGTTTTTCCAGAACCCGAACCACCCATAATCACTGTGATGGCATGTTCACGGATCGATACATCCGTCTGATCCAGTGCCGCCACATCTCCAAAACAGCGCGTTAGCTTCTCTGACCGGATCATTGAATGCGACTCCTGTAAATTTTTCCCCGTAAAAAATTCATCCTCAGAAATCTATCTCTTTGCCTGCTGCTTTGCACCCGCAATTTAGCTAGTCTTGAGAAATGAGTGATGAAGCCATCCATAAAGCCATAAAATCAGTCCCTTACTTCAAGGATTCAATTCTCCATCTGACAGACATTTCACCACTGTTTACTGAGCTGATGCGCACAGCCAGTAACATGGAAATTGAAACTCTTTTCCAAGCAGAAAGCACCGCCACACTGCCCGACAGAAACTGGACTCCTGACATGTCATTTAACAGCGCAGAAGATGCCATGACCTCACTACGTGTCTGCAAACGAAATGGCATACGTCATTTCTTATGGTGGGAACTTGGACTTCATGCCGACATTGAAAAATCAGCAAGACACCTTGCCCTATGGGCCGGGGGGCTGCTTCAGTCTTCGTATGAGACTGCGATTGAATTGTTAAAACCCCGTTATGGTCAAATAAACAAAGGACAATTCAGCATCATCGGCTTAGGGAAATTAGGTGGCATGGAGCTTAATCTTGGCTCGGATGTAGATATTCTATTCATCTGGAATTCACCACCTGACAGCATGTCAAATGGACGAAAACCGATCTCGCCCCAAGAGTATTACCAACATCTCTCACGCATGATCATTAAATTAATGAGCGAGCATCATGTTGGCGGCATCGTCTGGCCTGTAGACATGCGACTTCGTCCCGGCGGCGATGGTAGCGCAATCTGCCTGAGCCTCGATGCCACACTGGATCACTACTGCAATTATGGCCAGACATGGGAACGGGCCATGCTGGTAAAAGCAGCGCCCGTTGCAGGCGACCTCAATCTGGGCGAAGAATTTCTGCAAGGTGTTGCCCCTTTTATCTATCGACGCTATCTCGATTACACCACCGTTCAGGCACTGGCTAAAATGAAGCAGCGCATTGATGCTCAGGGAAGCCTGCACAAAATTGGCGAAGGTTTTGATGTTAAACGGGGCCGGGGTGGTATCCGTGAAATTGAGTTCCTCATTCAATCATTACAAATGCTTTATGGTGGTCGCAATCCCGAACTTAGAATTCAATCCAGCATGGCATCACTGAGCCAACTTTGTGAACATGGCATTATTCAGCCAGGCGATAAAGAGCAGCTTCATGCCGCTTATTGCTTCTGGAGAAAAGTTGAACATGCCATCCAAAGCAGAAAAGGCGAACAAACGCATAAACTCCCAGCTGACTTTGAGACTTATTTAAAGGCCGCGCTATCCATAAAAAATATTTTAGCCTGCATGCAAATACATGCAGAAAAAGTGCATGCTCTCTTTTCAACTCAGTTTGCTGAAGTGCCAGTCGATAACATATTGAATACTTCGTGGCTGACAATGGAGAAAGAAGAACTTTCAAAACAACTGGAACGCTTCGATCATGAGGACATCCACCGCACCCATATCGCACTGAAAAAAATAAGCGCCCAACTCAATCGCGGTGTCCTCCCCGAGCGCAGCCGTCAACAGATTGAAAAAATTCTCGCCTATTGCATGAAACACTGGTGCAAAGATGCAAACGGTATACAGGCCATCGAACAACTGGCTCATATTTTTCAAAATATTGCAGGACGTGCCACATGGATAGACCTTCTGGCAACACATGAAAATGTACTGCGCTGGCTGGCCAGCATGCTTTCAGCCAGCAACTACATTGCAGAGCATCTGGCGAAAAACCCATCCTGGCTGGAGTGGCCGATTGAAGCGGAGTCGAGTGAAAAAAGAATTCAAACCATCATCCAGCAGCTGAAGGCTCTTGATGTGAAACAGCTTGATGAAGAAGTTTTTCTTGCCGACTTTGGCAGACTCATTGATCAGGCTCGCCTGACCTGTGCGGTTGAAATTGCATCCAATGATGATGCAGACCCACTGCTAATCGGCAGTTGGCTCTCAGATTGTGCAGACAGTGCAACATCTGCTGCGCTAAAACTTGCACTGCATCAGTTTAAACTCCCGGAAGATTTCCCTTTCATCGCCATAGCGATGGGTAAACATGGTAGCCGCACCATGGGTCTGGTATCTGATCTTGATATGGTTTTTTTGTTTATTTCTGATGATCCTTCAGCAATGGGCCCAAAAGATCGAAGCATGCGTGACTGGGCTCAACGCATTGGCCGACGCATCATTCAGCATTTAACACTGCAACCACCCTTCGGCGCAGGTTTCGAATTTGATTCCAGACTTCGCCCATCCGGTGCCAAAGGCGCACTGGTCACCACACTGGCCAATTTTAAAACGTACCAGCTAAACGACGCTCAGGCTTGGGAACATCAGGCTCTCACCCGGGCAAGGGCCGTGGCTGGCACTGATGAGAATCGTAATCATGCTGATAAGGTCATTAAATCGGTTCTGGATCAAAAAAGAGACCATAAGACACTGGCTGCTGAAGTTATCGCCATGCGAGAGAAGATGGTGAAACACCTCTCCAGCAAAAAATCAGAGCACATTAACATCAAGCAGGATCCCGGAGGCCTTGTCGACATTGAATTCCTTGCGCAGTATGCACGCCTTGCATTCGGTGGTGATGAAAAAGGAACTGTGAGTATCTTCAAACAGCTTTCGGACAGCGCCCCTGCTGCCTGGAAAGATGCAGTGGAAATACTGGTTCAAACGTTTATCGATTATCGACGCATGGAAAATGCACTTCGGGTTCATCTCTGGACATCGGTTGCACGATTACCAGCAGATGATTTGGCTTCAGAATGGGAAACGCTCAGGCGACATGCGCCAATTAAAAGTGTCAACGAACTGAAACAGCGAATGGTGAAAATTCGGAAACTATTTATTAAACTTCTGAATTAAATTGTCAAAAAACTGCGGGCTTTGGTTCGTTTATGGGCCAACAAAATTAATTTTTAATTTTGTAAGTAACGGCACAATCGCGTTTTGACTTTGCGTAACCCTATTCATGCAGAATGCATGCATAGACAATAAAACAGTACGGAGCGAGAGATGGATTTTGCTGATCGTGATGGCCTCATCTGGTTTGACGGAAAAATGGTGGATTGGCGTGATGCCAAGGTCCATGTCCTGACGCATACCCTGCATTATGGCATGGGTGTGTTTGAAGGTGTCCGCGCCTACCATGCTGATCAGGGTACCGCGATTTTCCGTTTGCAGGAGCACACGGATCGTTTATTCCGTTCAGCACATATCATGAACATGCCAATGACATTCTCCAAGGATGAGATCAATGCAGCTCAACTGGCAACAATTAAAGAAAACAATCTGGATTCTGCCTACCTGCGTCCCATGGTCTTTTATGGCTCAGAAGGTATGGGGTTGCGCGCTGACAATCTAAAAACCCATGTCATTATTGCCGCATGGGAATGGGGTGCGTATCTGGGTCAGGATGCACTTGAAAAAGGCATTCGCATCCGCACATCCTCTTTTACACGTCACCACGTCAATATTTCGATGTGCAAGGCCAAGGCCAATGGGCAATACATCAACTCCATGCTGGCACTCTCCGATGCACTGCGTGATGGCTATGATGAAGCACTACTACTGGATGTAGATGGCTTTGTTGCCGAAGGCAGTGGTGAGAATTTTTTCATGGTTTATAACGGCGTGATCTACACACCGGAGCTCACCAGTGCACTTGATGGCATCACCCGTGCCACTGTCATGCAACTGGCCGAGGAAGCGGGTTACGAAGTTCGTGAAAAACGCATCACCCGTGATGAAGTTTACGTCGCCGATGAAGCCTTTTTCACTGGCTCAGCCGCTGAAGTCACACCAATCCGTGAACTTGATGGTCGTACCATCGGTTGCGGTTCACGCGGGCCTATCACCGAAAAACTACAGAAGAAATATTTCGATGTGGTTCACGGCAAGAGTGCTGCACATACCGATTGGCTTAGCATCGTTTAGTTAGTTAAAACAAACAATAAAATTAAACAGCCCTGATGCAATGTGTCAGGGCTGTTTAAAAAACAAAACCAAAGAGATCAACAAACGTCCAATGAACTGAACAGGTTCCCTGTCTTCTATTATTTAAGGGCTGCTAACCTGGAACTCGTGTCTGAGAAGCTAAATGTTGACGTAATGCCGGAATCGGCAAGATCAGGACCCGAGTAAGTAAAGAAGTTGATGTTTTTATCACTGGCAGGAATTTCAATTTTGACAGGTGGACACAATACTGAAAGCCACGAGTTAATATTGATATGATAAATGACGGATGAAACCTCTTTGCCATCCACATCAACACGGCCATGATCCTGTTTTTTAGCCACCAGATCATACACTTCACCCGTTGCGTATTGAATGGCAGGAAAAGAAATGCCTGCCGCATCCTCACTATCTTTTAAATCAAGTAACATTTGCGGTAACGTACCAAGATCACGCAGGCCCGCTCTCCATATTTTCTTTTCAAAAACCTTATTTGCAGTTTTTCGTGTATATGAATGTGGTTTGCCTGCTTCGGTGCTATAGACCACCTCAACGGTGTGGTTCAACACTCGATTCACACGTTTAACATGAAGCGGTGCATTATCACTCTGACGAATATAATGCTCTGCATCAATCTGCGGACAACTCCACATCACTTTCCAGGCAGGCGTGCCCTGATAATCTATGGCCTGAACTTCATAATTCAGCAGAATACGATCTTTTTCTTCCGTATAGAGAAAGCTACCGCTGACTGCACCGGCATGAGCAACACCGACACCACACAAAAGCAGTATAATCATGTGAACAGCAATGTATTTAAATGCGCTTTGCATATTGAAACTTCCTCTGTATCTGACAAATATAGCCGAGATCAAAAAAAGTGCTCGTGACACTTATCACCATGCATCAGCAGATGCCTGTATTGGTGGATTTATTCAAGTATCTTGTCTCTGTGAGAAAAGCAATAGTGCTGCTAACTTAGACTAAAAAAAAGCCTGGCGAACTCATGACAATAATTCGTTCTCGAAATCTACACTGTCCTTAAAGTTTCTCTTCCAGCCCAAAAAAAGAGATCGCCTCTATACATCATCCAATGGAATAGCTTGGATCTCTTCGTGAACTCCTGCGTGATAGTGCATTCGAATCTCAAGCCGATACTCAACTCTCATGCTCTTCACCACGATATTGCAGCGCCTCAGCGATATGGTTACTGGAAATATTCTGCTCGCTCTCAATATCCGCAATGGTACGGGACACTTTCAAAATGCGATGATAACTACGTGCCGATAAGCTGAAGCGTGACATCGCTGCATCCAGTAGCTTGGCGCCCTCGCTATCCGGCTTGGCAAATGTCTCAAGCTGTGAAGGAGTGAGCCTTGCATTAACCACACCATCACCCTGACGGACATATTGGCGCTGGCGCGCTTCGTTCACCCGCATGGCAACCGTGATAGACGACTCACCTGCTATCATACCCATCAACTCTTCTTTTTCGACAGGCGGTACATGCACACGAAGATCAAACCGGTCTAATAACGGGCCGGATATCTTTGTTCGATATCTGCGAACCTGCATGCCTGTACACTGACAATTTCGGGTCGGGTGCCCAAGATACCCGCAGGGACATGGATTCATCGCTGCAACCAATTGAAATTGGGCCGGAAATTCAAGCGTATCAGCAGCTCTTGCAATGCAAACATGCCCATTTTCAAGCGGTTGGCGAAGCACCTCCAAGACTTGCCTGCGATACTCAGGTAATTCATCCAGAAAAAGTGTGCCATGGTGTGACTTGCTCACTTCACCCGGCTTGGGAACACTGCCACCGCCAATCATGGCAACATCCGAGGCGCTGTGGTGAGGAGCCCTGTATGGTGGTGTCGCAGACATGGGTACACGGCCTGACTCACCTGAAATACTATAGATACGTGCCACTTCAAGTTTCTGTGCAGAGGTTAACGGGGGAAGAATGCCCGGCAAACGCGCCGCTAACATACTTTTACCAACACCCGGTGGGCCACTCAACAGGATATGATGAAATCCTACAGCAGAAATTTCCAAAGCCCGGCGGGCCTGCTGTTGACCACGTATATCTGCCATGTCGGGCACGTTTTGTGTAGCGATACTCTCAGCCAACTTTGCCTCATGTATAGATAACAACGCTCTCCCAGCCAAATGACTTGCGACCGCCAGCAGGTTGTTTGCAGGCAATACATCAATGCCATCTACCACGGACGCTTCATCCACATTGGCTTTGGGAAGAATGATTGATTTAAAACCTTGGGCACGCGCAAAAAGTGCCAAAGGCAGTGCACCGGATATTGAATTAAGCCTGCCATCCAACGCCAACTCTCCAATCATAAAGGGAAGCGGTTCATCCGTCTGTACCTGTCCGGATGCAATCAACAGACCCATGGCAACGGGAAGGTCAAAATAGGAACCATCTTTGCGTTTATCGGCAGGTGAAAGATTCACAGTGATATGACGGAGTGGAAATTCAAAGTTGGAGTTTAAAAGAGCAGCACGGACACGATCGCGGGACTCACGCACAGCACCTTCAGCAAGACCAACCATAGACCATGAAGGCAAACCCCTTGAAAGGTCTACCTCAACATCAACAGGCTCAGCATCAAGCCCACGCAATGCTGCTGAAGCCAAACGGGCTAACACGACTACGACTTATGAATGCTCTTTCAGCTTTATTTCCAGCTCTTTGACTCGTGCATCCAGTGTTGCAAGCTCTTCACGTGCTTTATTCAACATGGCTTCCTGAACCTGCATACGTTCATGAGTGACCACATCAAAATGCTCAAGCGCCCCTTCAACGATGCCACGCACTTGTGTTTCTGCTTCCGTTTTCACGCCACTAAACATACGCAGGCCACCTGCAACTTTTTCAGCGATATCATCCAATATTTCATTATTTACAGCCATCTTCCGCCTCCATTAATTAACCCAGGCTAAGCATCTCATTTGTTTGCGAATGCAGCAAGATCCCCTTTCAGATATGCCGTTTTACCAGAAGGCATTTTGATACGTAACCACGGAGATTTCTGTATCGCCTTCACATCAAGAAATTTACCCGGCAAATACCAGCCAACCTGTTTCGAATTTACGTTCTTCTTCTCCCGGATGTTTCTGTAACGCGCAAAGTTAAACCGGGCAGAACGTTTCACCTTCTCACTCTCTTTCCTGACCGTAGAAATCAACGCACGCTCGACTGACTCTTCACGCATACCCCCATCTTTCACCTTGATTGAAACTGTTGTCAGCTTGTTTGTCTGTTTTTTCAAACCAATCTTTCCATCCAGGTTTTCATTACCGAAGCCCATTAAATAACCATCTTTAGTCGGCTCAAGAACACTGACATTCAGATCCGTTTTTTGTAACCCTCGCTGTGTGGCCACAAGCATCGTGCGCATGCTAACCGGAAAGCTTTCTTCTTCCCCCTGAAACATATAAACCAGCCCTTCAACCGCTGTTCCAGATACTGCTGTCACAATCGCACAGCCCGACATCATCAATGAAACCAAAGCTGCAACAATTATGCGCCCCATCGTTTAGATCCTCCATCGTCAATATCCAGATGATCCATTACACGGTCCACAACAAAGTCCACCAGTTCATCCACCGATTCAGGGCGATGATAAAAACCGGGCATAGCTGGAATCATGTCGACACCCATGTGGGAAAGTTTAAGCATATGTTCCAGATGAATACTGGAAAGTGGTGTTTCCCGCGGCACCAGAATCAAGTGGCCTCGCTCTTTCAACATGACATCAGCCGCACGCTCCAAAAGATTCTCTGAAACACCTCCGGCAATACGAGCCAGTGAGCCCATCGAACAGGGAATTACCACCATATGGCGTATCCCTGCCGAGCCAGATGCCACTGGAGAAAACCAGTCTGAAAGGTGATAACTCTTCAACAGCTCAGAAGAGACATTCAAATGTTTGGCCAATGTCTGAACAAGCTGTGCTGGCTCATCTGGCAAACACAAATCAACTTCCTGCTTTAAAACCACACGTGCAGCATCAGAAAAAAGAAGGTGCTGCTTGACCCCCATAGCGGCCAATCGCTGAATCAGGCGCAATCCATAGGCCGCACCTGAAGCGCCTGTCATCGAAACAACAATCTGTTTCACTGGATTTGTTTCTGAAGAAGTTTAACAGCTTTCATTCTTTCTCCTGCATTCATCACCTACGATCCCTGCAATGGTCTATTGTCGCGATTTTATTCATTCACGTTGTGAGAGGTGTCACATCGAGAAGCTTTCGCCCAAATAAAGCCTGCGCGCATCCGGATCATTAATGATCTCGTCAGGTGTGCCCTGCACAAGAATTTCACCCGCACTCATCAGGTAGGCACGGCCACAGATACTCAAAGTATCACGCACATTATGATCGGTAATCAGAATGCCAATGCCTCTTTCACGCAAATCAGCAATGATGGCCTGAATATCTTCAACCGCAATAGGATCCACGCCCGCAAAAGGCTCATCAAGTAACAGAAACCTTGGTTTAGTCACCAATGCTCTGGCAATTTCAGTTCTGCGCCGTTGACCACCGGAGAGCGTGTAAGCCTTCTGATGCTGAACACCTTCAATACCAAGATCAATCAATAACGTTTCAAGTTCCTCTTCAACCTGAGCATCCGGTAGCCCCAGTGTTTCAAAGATCGCCATCAGGTTTTCACGCACCGTCAGTTTACGAAAAATACTCGCTTCCTGCGGCAAATATCCAATTCCTTTTCTGGCGCGCATATGCATCGGCAGCGTTGTAATGCTTTCACCATTGAGTTCAACACTGCCCTGATCTGCGCGAATCAAGCCACACACCATATAAAAACTGGTTGTTTTACCTGCCCCGTTTGGCCCAAGAAGCCCAACACATTCTCCCGAATAAACATCAATACTCACAGAATGAACCACTGTTTTTTTATGGTAACTTTTATTCAGTCCATCTGCTGAAAGATGATGCACTGTACTCATGGAAGCTTACCTTCGCTGGGACTGATCGTGTTGTCCTCTTCAGCCTCAAAGGTGAGATGAACCCTCTCCCCGGCAACACCTTGCTGCACTTTAGTTTCCGTCGTTTGAATGTTATGTATAATTTTTTCACCCCGAATCGTGCCCTCAGGATCTTCTACCTTTGCATCCCCAATCAAAATCAGGATGCCTTTAATCTGGTGATATTCCGCCTTATTGGAAGATCCGTGTTTTTTTCCCTGCAACATGGAAACATGACCATAAGCCTCTGCCCTCTCAAGCTCCCCGCCGGCCCTGTTTTTATAAAAAGCTACAAGCCGGTCACAACGCAATTCAAAGTCATCCCGGGTTAAATGAACCGCTCCAAAAAACTGCGCTCGATTTTTGGCGTGATCAACCGTAAGAGATTCAGACTTTACCTGTAGTGGCCCCGCCTCAGCCATCGAAACCCCCGCCAACATCAAAACCAACACCCATAAGCACCGGATCATTTCTGACCTCCAAATTGTCGTCCAGTAGCATCTTCAACCCAGACATCATGATCAACCGTAAGGCGTTCTGTTTTCCTATCCACGCGCAAACCTTTTCCACGTAACGTCATATCCGGTTTTTTTGCCTCAAATGTTCCGGGAATCAGCACTTCATCACGTCCACTATCATACCGCAACGTTTCACTGTTCAGTGTCCAGTCACGATAACTCACCTGCACCGCACCTTTAAAATGGATGTTTTTTCTCATTGGCTCAAACCACGCTTCGCGCCCTTGAATCGGAATCACTTCTCCGGTTTCTGTAAACATTTCCAACCTTGGTTCTGTCAGATGCATTCCCTGCTCCTGCTGTTTCGCCACGTCTGCCTGCAAGCGCCAAATGATCCGGTCTCCTTTACGTTCCACCATCAATGGCTTTTCCACTTTCGCCTGAGGTTGCTGAACATGTTCACCCACCGGCTGCTCTGTCTCTTCACTGACAATCGTTTTTGAGTTAAACCACAACAGCCCCCCAGCCACTGTAATACTGCCAACAGAAACAGCCAAACTACTCCATTTTACCAAGGCCCACTGTCTATCTTGCATCAATCACCATCAGGATGTCGGCCAGCCACACTCTTCCGGCATAAGGCCATAAGCTTCATGCACCACCTGATTCCAAAAACCATTGGCTAAAATAAGTCCTTCCGCAGCCTGGCGTACCGCACCACACCCACCTTTATTGTCTGATACCCAGTCTACTTTGCTTAACACACCTTTGTGTGCATCAGCCGGTGCCATGCTCAACCTGCACTGCTGCATCGCAGGCAAATCAATCACATCATCGCCCATATAAGCACACACATCAGCAGCAACATCCGCCTGCTCACACAATGCCTTGATGCCATCAGCCTTTCTAAGCGAACCCTGTATTACATATTCAATGCCCAGATCACGGGCTCTACACGTGACAACCTTTGAAGTTCGCCCCGTCAGGATGGCTACCTTAATACCCGTACGTTGCAGCATTTTGATGCCATGCCCATCTCGCACATTAAATGCTTTGGACTCTTCACCATGATCGTCCATCACAATCTGTCCTTCCGTCAGCACACCATCCACATCCAGCACCAACATTTGAATGCCTTGTGCCAGCCTGGTCGGAAAACGAGTGAAAGATGTACTCATGCCACACCTGCTTTTAACAAGTCATGCATATGAACAATACCCACAGGAATATCGCCATGATCAACAACAAATAGAACCGTTACTTTATATTCTTCCATCATACGCACCGCTTCACTTGCCAGGTGATCTGCTTCAATGGTGACTGGATTGCGATGCATCAAGGTATTCGCCTTTACATCAAGGTCTATCGTGCCGGATTCCAATACACGCCGAAGATCACCATCACTTAGACAACCCATAAGTTTGCCATCTTCCTGAATCCCCGTAATACCAAGCCGATGGCTGCTCATCGATACAATTGCCTCTCGCAATGATGCTGAGATATTCACCAGTGGTAATTCATCACCCGCATGCATCACATCGACAATGCGCATCAATTTACGTCCCAGACTTCCCGCAGGATGCACACGTGCAAAGTCCTCTTCTTTAAACCCACGCTGTTTTAATATCACCACCGCCAGCGCATCCCCCAAAGCAAGTGCTGCCGTGGTTGAAGCGGTTGGAGCCAGATTCATCGGGCAGGCTTCTTTTGTAACAGGAACTTCAAGTGTAATATCAGCATGCTGACCCAGCGTAGAATTCGATTTGCCTGTGATGCCAATCAAGGTTGCACCCAGTCGTTTAATGGTAGGTAAAAGGCCACACACTTCATCCGTTTCTCCACTATGAGAAAGCGCAAGAACAGCATCATGGCTGGTGATCATACCCAGATCACCATGTTGTGCCTCCGCAGCATGCACAAAAAATGCAGGGGTGCCGGTTGAAGCAAACGTTGCTGCAATTTTTCGCGCAATAATTCCGGACTTGCCCATGCCAACCACAACCAGCCGCCCTTCCAGCGCAAGGATCGACCCAACAGCTTCGGCAAAAGCCTCACCAAGGGAATCGCGCTGTAATGAAAGTCCCGCAATCTCAATATCCAAAACTTCGCGTGCTTTATCCAGCCACACTTCTCTGTCCTGCATCATGTACTTAAACCACCTGTTCTTTTTGAGTCATCATGGTCACAAATGAACATAATGTAAGGTCAATACTAGGGTCCTGCCTGCACTCATTCCCAGACCAGTGCAATCAGTGGTGCTGATAACTGAGCAAGCATATTGGACGTAACATCTCTGAACTCTGCCAGCTCTTTTTTGGGAACGGGTCTCGCAGGAGCATGTTTCACAGCCAACGGATTCACGGCCCTGCCGCGAACCCTGAATTCAAAATGTAGATGCGGACCTGTAGCCAGACCACTCATACCTACATAACCAATAATTTGTCCCTGCTTGATACGTTTCCCTCGCTTGATTCCCCCACCATAACGTCGAAGATGTGCATAAGCAGTTGAATGCGCTGAATTTGTATGTCGAATCTCTACAAAGCGACCATAACCACCCTTTCTGCCTGCATAAACCACCCGGCCATCACCAATCGCCCGGATCGGCGTCCCGCTGGAGGCAGCATAATCCACGCCGCGGTGTGCCCGGGTATAACCCAATACAGGGTGCTTTCTGCTTGTAGAAAAACGCGAAGAGATACGTGAAAATTTCACCGGGGATTTCAGATAGGTCTTACGCATACTCCGGCCTTCAGGCGTAAAATATTCCACATTACCATTGGCAAGCTCATAACGGATTGCTTTATAGCTTTTGCTCTGATTCATAAACTCGGCGGCAAGAATCACGCTGCCATGCATGCCTCCTTCATCATCAAATTGCTCTTCATAGAGCACCGAAAAGCGGTCCCCTGATCGCAAATCTCTGGAAAAATCAATATCCCAGCCAAAAATATCGATCAAATTCATGGTTGTTCGTTCATCAATTCCCGCTTCAAGTGCCGCAGCAAAAAGTGAATCATGAATCACGCCCGATGCCCTGACCTGACGACTGTTAACCGCACGCTGCTGTAGTTCTGCCCCCCATAGCTCCTCACCTTCAGCAAGATGAAGATGCAACCGCTGCTTTGCATTAACATCATAATAAACATGAATCTGAGTGTTTTCATCCTCACGGGAAAACGTCTGTCCGGCGCGCACATTTTTAAGTGGATAAACACCTTTTGAGGCTTTACTCATCTGTATCACTTCTGCAAATGGGAAACCAAGTTTTCCCAATGCAGTTGCCGCTGCATCGCCCGATTTTAGAGTCACTTTTTTTACAGCGTGCTCTACCGTCTTCTCCAGAGAGTGGACTTCCAACCACTCCTCTTTTGTAATCGGTACACTTGCATCAACACGAGAACCACTAAATACCAAAGAAACCAGCAACACCATGCTGAGAAGCCCCACGGCACTGAGCAACATCATCCTGTTGGATGCTGAAACCTTTGACGCAAAGGCATGCAAGGAAAAACGGGAGGAAGGAGAATCCCGACGAGACACGGAAGGTCGCGCATTCTCCCGGACAACTCTGTTGGCAAAATCCTGCTGCAATCACTGCTCCTGTTGTTTCGCAAATGGTTATTCAAAATGAACTCCCTAGATGCGAAAAAAGCCCATGCTTGAAGGTTCAGCAGCTATTGTCAAAAAAACACGGGGCTTTTAGGCACTGAAGCTCGATCCCTTGCCAAATCAAAGCATCATCAAAACGGAGTTATTTCCTGAACGTATACAGGATTTTTTCAAAAAAACTTAAAAAATGATAACATCACATTAAAATGAATCATTTTATCAATATTCTAATGCAGTAATTGCCTTAAAACACTATTTTGACATACAGTTTATTGAATAACTTAGCGATTCACTGTCGGATAAAAAACACTTCCATAACCAGCCCTATCTGTAGAGCGATTCAAAAATTTCAGCATAATGCTGATTAATCAACCTGCGTTTGAGTTTCATAGTTGGCGTTAAAAATCCATTTTCAATCGTGAAAGGCTCAATCTGGATGTAAATGCGTCGAACCTGTTCATGAGGATTTAAAGTTTTTAAACGTTGTTGAATCTGACTCTGAATATGTTTACGCAAAACTTCTGAACTTGCCAGCTCCTGCCAGCCAGAACTGGGCATGCCAGATGACACTGCCCATGCCATACATGCATCCTGATTTGGAACCACGATTGCCACCAAATATGGGCGTTGATCTCCATAGACAATGACCTGTTCAATCAGCGGCTCACCAATTAGCGGGGCTTCAACACGCTGAGGCGCAATATTTTCACCACCTGAGTTAACAATCAGGTCTTTTTTGCGGTCTGTGATGTAAAGATAGCCATTATCCAGATGTCCAACATCACCTGTATGCAACCAGCCATCCTGAATCACTTCTGCGGTAGCATCAGGTAAATTCCAATAACCCAGCATAATATTCCCGCCACGGGCCAGAATTTCACCATCTTCAGCGATTTGAATCTCCACACCTGCTGGCGGCCTGCCCACAGAACCCAGCCGCCGATCATCTTCCGGGGTAATCGCCAAAATTGGTGCCGATTCTGTTAGGCCATAACCTTCAATGATCGGAATGCCCAATGTTTCAAAAAAAGCACCAATCTCTGCGCTTAATGGCGCACCGCCCGATACAAAAAAACGAATGTTCCCACCAAATCTTGCACGCAGCTTCACGCCAACAAGTCGATTTAAAAGTTTATATTTCCATGCCGAAAACATCGAGATATTTCCCGCTTTTTTCCTTTCGGAAACCTCAAAAAACGCATGAAACAGCGCCCGATGTAATCCTGACTGTTTTGCCACTTGCGCCAAAATTCGGCTTTGAATCACTTCCAGCATGCGTGGAACAGCTATCATAATGGATGGGCTTACTTCAGCGAGGTTTTTGGCTACGGTATCCGGCCTTTCAGCAAAAGCCACGGAGAAACCTGTAAGATAAGGAAGAAAATGCCCACCAGTCCGTTCAAATGCATGTGCCAGCGGAAGGAATGAAAGCATGATATCATCTCCGAGCTGTAGCGTCCTGAGAACTGATTCAAGATTCGAAAGGATATTGCCATGCGAAAGCATAACCCCTTTCGGACTTGCTGTTGTGCCTGATGTATAAATAAGTGAGGCCAGTGAATCACGTGTGAGTTCCGCATACCGACGCTGCACCTGCTCATCATCCGCTTCGATCTCAAGCTCTGAAAATAGATGCATTTTTTCATGCGGTTGTTGAATATCCAACGCATAGGCGCCTCTAATTTCCGGACATTCGTCCATGGCCTGTACCATGTGCCCTTGTAACTGACCCGATGAAACAATCGCCAGCACTGCGCCGGAATCCTGCAAGACATAAGCGATATCCTGCGGCCTGTAAGAACAATAAAGCGGTACCGTCACCGCACCGACAGATAAAATAGCAAAATCGGCCACGCCCCACTCCGGTCGGTTTTCCATCAGAATAGCGACACGATCACCGGGATTTACGCCTGCTTTAATCAGACCCGTTGCAACTTTTTTAACACGATCACTAAACATTTGATATGTAATCGGGGTATATTTACCTTCTCTTCGCTCCCACTGAGCAGGATGCAAAGCACCCGTTTTAACCTGCTGAAAGAAACCGGCGGGAAGACTCGGACACGTTACAAGACCATCAACTTCCTGCATGTTGTTCGCCTTCCGTCACATCAGATACCACCTCGACCATCCCCTCCACGATTTCCTCAGCACCCTCCCCTTTTTTCTCAGATGCTTTTTTCTTTTTTCTCGTTGTCGGTTTCCGTTTTGGTTTTGAGGAGGGACTTTCACCACTTTCACTTTCTTGTGAAATGCTTTCATCACGCTCTGATATAAGCTCCATGTGTACAAGCAGTGTCATCTGAGTAATCACCACGCCCGGTACACTGGCAACTGCCGCCAACAACAAACCAAACATCACCAAACCGATCAGATGTGCAATACTCCCCCAAAAACCTGTTGCATCATACACCCGCATCAACGAATCCTGTGCAGTATAATCAACCAGGGTCAGCGTAACCTGAGCACCCAGCCAAAGCGGAGACAGTACCAGTGCCGCCATGAAAACAGCGACCAATACACCACCAAGGTTATAAATCAGCAACTCTGGAAGTTTCTCTTTCAACAGTTGCCACACATCATTTTTTAATGAATTGGCATCCGTATCAACAATGGCAACACGTGCAGCTATATTGAATAGGGCCAGCATCAGGGCAACGGCCACAACCGTATTCAAAAGCAGCAGAGGAACCCCGATCAAAGCCAGCCATACCAGACCAAGGGCAGGCATATTTGCCAGTGAAAGCACCAGCATTTCTGCCAGAATCAATGCCAGCAGTAAGCCTGCACCCCATGCCGGCAGCATCAGAATGGATCGTACCTTGCCCCATGCAAACCTGCTTGCTTCAATGCTGTTGGGAACAGCTTTGTCATTAAGCTGGCAGTGCAATTGATACGCCAGTGCAGTCAAACCAAATAACAGGGCAAAAAGAGCGCCTACCCCACCAACAAAATGGGAAAGGATGATGCCAAAGGTTAGCTCCCCATCCGTATGAAAAATTCCGTAAATCACAACAGCAGATAACACGGACAATGCCATCGTAGATAAAATACGTAGTTTTAATGCATTCCTGGCTGCACCCAACCAGTGATCTGGCTGAAAATAACGTTGTTTCATGAAAAATACCCCTCAGCATGCTGGATTTCAAACAGATTAAACATATTAACGTAATCTGCAAGGTAGATTGACCTTACCGCGATCAATTCCTACAAGAACCCAATAAACAAAAAGGCCCTGCATCGCAGGGCCTTACCATCCAATTCACAAGGATGTAACTGTCAAAACTCAGACACGTCGCCCATAAATATATTGCTGGGAATACGCGTTAGAGCTGTTCATATCACGAACAATGCTCGCCAACTGACGAATGGTGTTCATCATAATATCTTTTGCCATATCATGGCGATATGCCATCAAATGCCCGAGTGCCTGACGCGGAAGCTTGTAAGCCACGCAACTTGAAAGTGCTACAATGGTTGCGCTGGAGGCCGTATCATCAAAGATCGCCATATCACCCAGCTGTGCACCTTCATGCACTTCGCTCACACGTACTTTTTCGCCATGATTCTCATGCATCACACCAGCACGTCCTGAATACAGCAAATAGAGGCCATCGCATGGCTCACCTTCAGCAATTAACACATCACCTTTTTTGAATTCTTTGACAAGCACAGATTGAGACAGGGCATCCTTCTCTTCTGCATTAAGATGGCGGTGAAAAATATTGTCCTCGATCCATACAAAATCAATATCCATAACTTTTCTCCTTCCTACAGCACCACCTGTCAGGCAAAATGAATTGTCCATATACAATATATGGCTTCCGTGACCTCAATCACGAGAGTCAATTTTTCCTGAAAACAGGGTTTTCAAAGACTTCTAGCGAACATGTCAAAGCGAAGCTAAGATTCCGCCAAAGCTTTCGGGAGCATGACACACAGTGACATTTCAAGATTTATTACTGACATTGCAACATTTTTGGGCAAAACAGGGCTGTGTTGTACAACAACCTTATGATAGTTCAATGGGTGCCGGTACATTCCATCCTTCGACGTTTTTGCGTGTTTTAGATGATAAAGATTGGCGCACAGCCTATGTGCAGCCATGCCGCCGCCCAACAGATGGCCGTTATGGTGAAAACCCAAATCGTTTGCAACATTATTACCAGTTTCAGGTAATTCTAAAACCAGCACCTGAGAATATTCTTGATCTGTATCTGGCATCGCTGCGTGAAATTGGTATTGATACCGATGTGCATGATATTCGTTTTGTCGAAGATGATTGGGAATCACCAACGTTGGGTGCATGGGGTCTTGGCTGGGAAGTCTGGCTGAATGGTATGGAAGTGACACAATTTACCTACTTTCAACAAGTCGGCGGCGTTGAACTAAGCCGCACACCGGGCGAAATCACATACGGTCTTGAACGCTTAGCAATGTATATCCAAGGTGTTGAAAATGTTTATGATCTTGTTTGGGTAGAAAACCCGGATGGTTCAAACGTGACTTATGGTGAAGTGTTCCTGCGCAATGAACAGGAATTTTCAGCCTATAACTTTGAACATGCAGAGATTCCTTTTTTACAAAAACAATTTGATCAGGCAGAAGGTGATTGCAAACGTCTGGCTGAAAAAAGTTTATTCCTTCCTGCATATGAAGAAGTAATCAAAGCTTCGCATACCTTTAATTTACTTGATGCACGCGGGGCAATTTCTGTGGCTGAGCGTCAGCGTTTTATTGGCCGGGTACGCACCCTGTCGCGCACCGTTGCACAAGGTTATGCAGGGGTTGAATCATGAGTGCGCCATTATTAATTGAGATCGGTGTTGAAGAAATCCCGGCAGGTGTTGCGCCACGTATGGGCAAGGCGCTTTTAGCCGCTTTAAGCAAAGTATTTAAAGATTCAAATATTGAAATATCTGAATTAAAACTTGGCGTTACGCCACGTCGCCTGTTGCTTCATGCAGCATCATGTCCAGTGATGCAAGCAGACCGTGAGCAAGTGCTTTGGGGCCCGCCTGAAAACATAGCGCGCAAAGATGGTAAACCAAGCAAGGCTGCAGAGGGGTTTGCTCGTAAATCAGGCCTGAATGTCTCTGATTTTGAATTCGCCGACAAAGGTGATGGCAAAGCACGTTATATGCGTGCCCTGCAAACAGTCAAAGGCCGTGCAGTTGCCGATATTATTGCGGAAGTAATGCCAAGTGTTTTGAGAGGCCTGCCAAGCCCGAAACAAATGCAATGGCAAGATGGTGAGGCCCGTGTTGATGCGTTTATTCGCCCCGTGCGTTGGATCGTGGCGCGCTTGGCAGATGAAATCATTCCATTCAGCTTTGCTGGTATTCAATCCGGTAAAACATCTTATGGTCATCGTATGCACGCAGATGCAAAAGGCGAGATCAGTGTGGCTGAACCACTTGTTTGGTTAAATGAACGTATGGTTGTGGCAGATCGTGACGTGCGTAAAGCAATGATTATCCAAGGTTTGAGCGATGCCGCAAAAGCAACTGGCGTTCATCTGGTTGAAGACGATGCTCTGATTGAAGAAGTCACTGATTTAACTGAGTGGCCGCATGTGATTACAGGACATTATTTGGAAGATTTCCTGCGTTTGCCGATTGAAGTCAGCCGCATTGAGCTCAAACATCATCAACGTTGTTTCTCTACCCATGATGGAAACGGAAAAACATCCAATGTTTTTTTTGCAGTCGCCAATATCAAATCGAAGAACCCCGCACTTGTCGCACATGGTAATGAACGTGTCGTAAATGCACGCCTTGCGGATGCCACATTCTTTTATGACCGTGACCCTAAAGAAACGCTGGAATCGCGTGTTGCGAAGTTATCCAGCATCACCTTTCAGGATGGCTTGGGCATGGTTGGCGATCAAGTAGGACGTATGCGTAGTTTTGTTTTGGATAACGCGGCCAAGTTAGGTGTGGATGCCAATGCAGCACAACGCGCTGCTTATCTTTGCAAATCTGACCTGACCACTGGTTTGGTCGGTGAGTTTCCTGAGTTACAAGGTTATATGGGTGGTATTTATGCTGACATGGATGGTGAGTCTTCAGAAGTAGCGCAAGCGATTGCTGAACATTATGCACCAGCGGGTGCAGATGATGCTTTGCCAAACAGTGCGACAGCCTGTGCCATCAGTGTGATTGAACGTGCGGATAAATTATTGGGTTATTTCCATCTTGGCAAAATCCCAACCGCAAGTGCAGACCCTTTTGCGTTGCGCCGTGCAGCAATTGGTCTGATTCGCCTGCTGGTAAATGAAAGCAACGCTATCAACATGACATTAACTGAAGTTCTGCAAGAAGCATCTAAGCAATGGAATCAACAACGTGTGACCATTGCGATCAGCGATGAGATACAAGCTGCCGTGACTCACTTCATCTATGATCGCTTGTTGGGTATGGCAGACGCATTTGGCGTGTCCCGTTCAGCTTGTGACGCAGCTTTGGGCGCAAGCATTGAGCTACCACTGGCACAACATTTAGCTGTTGCAAAACTGCTCACTGGATTTGCAAACTCTGAAGCCGGTCAGGCTGTAGCTGCAGCCAACAAACGCATTGCCAACCTCCTGAAGAAATCAGGCAGTGTTTCGGCCAAAATTGATGCAAAATTGTTTGAAAAAGATGCGGAAACCGATCTTTTTGATCAATTAAGTGCTATTTCTTCTAATTTTCCAAGTCTTCCATCAGAACAATTGGAAACACTTGCGAGCCTGCGTGAACCAGTAGATGCCTTTTTCGATGATGTCATGGTGATGGCTGATAATGAAGCCGTTCGAAATAATCGTCTGGCACTACTCTCTCAGCTTCGCAAGCTGTTCCTGCGTTTGGCAGACATTTCGCGTCTGTAAACACGCACAGTAGCTACGAACATTGCCTGACAATTTAGTCGATACGCTTATTCCGCTCATGGCTGCCTGGTTATTATTGGCCGGGGTCGCTTTATGGGCCAAACGCGAAAACCTGGGCATTTCCAAAAAGATGCTCATTGCTTCGCTCAGAGGTCTTCTCCAGCTATTGGCTTTGGCATTTGTGTTACACTGGATTTTTGATATTGAATCCCACGTAGCACAAACACTCATCATTTTCGGCTTCTGTACTCTGGCCGGACACAATAGCGCCCGCTATCAATCAGATAGTCATTCAAAGACCAAAATCGCATGGCTTTCCAGCACGACAGGCCTTATCTGTGGCTGTGCCGTGACACTCCCATGGCTGGCTTTTACAGGAACCATTGACTCAGATACCAGAACGCTGGTTCCACTCGGTAGCATGGTTGCCGCCAATGGTATGAATGCCATTTCCATCATGTTTGAACGGATGCATACAGGCAGTAAAACAGGCGATGGCATCCGCACCGCCATGATACCAACTGTGGACACTCTAAAAGTGGTTGGGCTGGTTCACATGCCCGGAATATTTGTCGGCATGATCCTTGCCGGAAGCGCCCCCATGGCTGCTGCATCAGCTCAGTTAATCGTATTGTACATGATAGTGGCATCGAGCTTTACCTCATGTATTGTAAGCCTCTTAATGATGAACCACTTCGGCAAAACAGAAACATGAAGGCAAAATATATGAAGGTAACAATTTGAGACTTAAACGGCTCGAACTGGCTGGCTTCAAGTCCTTCGTAGACCCAACAAAAATCGATTTTGGTGATGGCATCACCTCGATTGTTGGGCCAAATGGCTGTGGCAAATCAAACATCGTCGATGCAATTCGCTGGGTTCTTGGCGAACACTCGGCCAAACATCTACGCGGCGGTGTGATGGATGACCTCATCTTTCAAGGCTCCGATAGCCGTCCTCCCGTGGCCTTATGTGATGTTGAACTGACCTTTGCGGTTGAAAAAGGACGCTTACCCAGTCCTTATCACGAAATGGATGAAATTCGTATTCGCAGACGCTTGACCCGTGAAGGTGGCTCCGATGGATTCATCAATGGCAAAATGGCTCGCATCAAAGATATTGTGGATATCTTCCTTGATACAGGCATCTCTACACGTGCCTATGCCATTGTTGAGCAAGGCTCCATTTCCCGCATGATCACTGCCAAACCGGAAGAACGGCGTTCACTTTTTGAAGAAGCTGCAGGTGTTATGAAATACCGTTCCCGCCGCCGTGAATCAGAGCTTAAGATGAACGCCACCCGACAAAATCTGGAACGTGTAACTGACCTGCTCGAAGAAGTGCGCTCACAATGCCGAAGCCTGAAACAACAATCATCCCGCGCTGAGCGATTCAAAACATTACAGGAAGAGTGTGAACAGCTACAGGCTCACAGTTTTGGCATCCGTTATCGCCAGATGAATCAGCAGATTGCTGCGATTAAATTACAACTTGCCGAGGCTCAAAAACAGGAAGCAGAAAAAGCCAGTATCCACAGTGAAACTGAAAAGCAATTAAGCAAAGCACGTGAAAATCTCATTGCGCATGAAACAGAAGCTCAGATCAAACAGGATGAGTTGCGCAGCGCCGAACAAAATCGTGCTACGCTCCAGCAACAGGCTGAACGCATGGCAGGCGAACGCAAACTGTTAGCCGAACGCAAAGGTGGCCTGGAACAACGTATCGAAGAGTCAAAAAATCGCTCAGAACAATTGGCCAATGAGATGAAACGCCTGAAAGAGCAGATGGAGTCCAGTGATGACAGCCGTCTGAAACAGGCAACACATGATGCTCAGGTTCAAGTATCAAACACTCAGGAAGCTTATAACAAAGCACGTGAACAACGCGATTTACTTTTGGCTGAACATGAACGCCTGCGCAGTGCTTTTGAAAATCAGGAAAAACGCCGTCAGGAATCCCGAAGTGCTTTAGAGCGTCTTGAGGCCAGGCAGCAGAATGTTCAACGCCAGATTGAAGAGGCAAAATCCCGTTTAAATGAAAGTGAAGCTATTATTTTACTTGCGCGTACCAGCGCTCAAAATGCAGAGAAAAAAACCGCCGCGACATCTAAACAACTTGAAAACGCTCAGAAAAGCCTTGATACATGCAGAACCAATCGTGAAGTAGCCATTAATGCACGCGCAACATGTGAACAGCAGGTTCGTACACTGCGTGGCGAATCACGTGAACTTGCTGCCCAACTGGAACATCAGGATGTGCCGGATGCCCTGCGTGAGCAGATGCGCTCCAAAGGTGCTGTCTGGGTCGATGAATCCCTTCAAGTGCCAGCAGGTTTGGAACAGGCCGTTGCCGCAGCCCTTCGTGGGCGCGCAGCAGATGTAAGCCTGCCAAGCAATCCCGACCTCTCCGGCTGGCAGGAACTCTGTGCCCAGGCCAAAGATGCTCCGATCGCCATGTTTGCATCCGGACTTATCAAAAACAAAATAATCGATAAAGGCAATGAAAACCTGGCCGCAGCAATCGGACTCACTCAGGAGCATCCGTTATACCCGGTTTTTTCACACATTCTGTTGTGTGACAACGTTTTCAACTCAAAACCTTCCGAGCACGACTGCCTTGTCAGCAAAGATGGTTGGCGATTGGAGCCCAATGGCTGGCTGATTCCACCGGCACAAAGCCATACGGCTCGTCGTCTAACGTTGCAAAGAGAGCAGCGCGAATGCACAAGCAGATTGAAAAAGCTTGAGCAGGAGCTTGAAAAACTGGAACAGAATGTCACTCAAAATGAAGATGCACTGACACTTCAACAACAAAACTGGCAGACACAACACCTTGAAGCCACAGAAGCAGAAAGTGCACTGAAATCTTCTCATGCAGCCCTTGTACGACACGAAGATGAACAACATTCCATTCAATCCCGCATCACACATTTAACGGCTGAAAACAGTGAAATCAGCCAGGACATTCAACATTGGAAAGCACAGCAAAATGGTTTGACCCATATGGATGATAAACAGCAGGTTGAAGCCAAAAAGAGACTCGATACACAGGTAGAAAAACAACACCAGTGTGAACAGCAACTTCAACAGGCCAGAAGTGAACTCTCCGCATCCGAACAGGCAATGGCATTGCACCAGCAAGCGCTGGAAAATCTAAATCGTGAACATAAAAGAATTGCGCAAGAGCGCGAACATCTGGCCGCAAGAAACCAACAGGACCTGAAACAACTCGAAAACACCATGCAGGAGATCACAGCAAGCGCGGAGCACAAAGATCTGGATAAAGAGTTACGCGAAACAGCAGAAAAAGTTGAGGCCGCTCACCAGGCACTGAATGAAATTCGGCAAAAAGGCCATGCGTTACAGCAGCATGCCCATGGCTCCGAGCGTGCTGAACGCGATGCACGCATGGCCAGTCAGCAAGGTAATGAAGGTCGTCAAAAAGTTGAAATCCACCTGGCAACCGAACAGGCACGCATTCAGGATCTTGAGAGCGAAATCACCCAACGATTCAAGGTTTCAGTCCAAACGCTGCTGGATAACATTGATAAATCAGAAGAATCCTCTGGAGAAAAACCGGAAGAAAATGCGGACAGGATCATCCAGCGGGCAAGGGAACTGGAAGAACGTTTAAGCAGATTCGGCCCGGTTAACCTGCTGGCGATTGAAGAGTTTCAACAGGCATCCGAGCGAGAAGTTTTTTTAAGCGAGCAGGCGAGTGATCTTGAAACAAGCCTGAACACCCTGACCGATACCATTTCACGCATTGACCGCACCATGCGCCAGCGTTTTATTGATGTTTTTAATGAAACCAACCTGATCTTTAAAGAGATGTTTCCTCGCCTGTTTGGTGGAGGGCGTGCCGAATTACAACTTGACTCCGATGACGTATTAACGGCTGGTGTCAACGTAGTTGCCCAACCACCCGGAAAACGCTTGGGCGACATCGCACTTTTATCTGGTGGTGAAAAAGCCCTGACTGCGGTTGCATTGGTCTTCTCAATTTTCAAGATCAAACCAGCGCCTTTCTGCATCCTTGATGAAGTCGATGCACCACTTGATGATGCCAATGTCAGCCGTTACAACGATATGATCCATGAACTTTCCAGCACGGTTCAATTTCTTGCCATCTCCCACAACAAACTCACCATGCAAAAAGCTGATCGTCTGATTGGTGTTTCAATGCCAGAGCCGGGCGTCTCTCGTATCGTTGCAGTCGATATGTCCGAAATGAGCTGATTTCAATAAACACCAGTCCTGAATCTTTAACCCTGAGTTTTCACACAATGAACCTGTTGCTTGTTGATATTCACCCATTTCCGCTAGCATCGGGCTTTCCATGTTAAACGAGACCATTACACAACCACGTTCAGACAAAAATCTGGACACACTTTTCATGAAAACATACGGCTGCCAGATGAATGAGTATGACTCATCACGTATGGTTGACCTGATGAAAGAGGCCTATGGTTTGCGCCTTGTTGCAACACCTGACGATGCAGATGTTATTCTGATGAACACCTGCTCAGTGCGTGAAAAAGCAGAAGATAAAGTCTATTCCGAGCTTGGCCGTTACAAAAAAATAAAAGATAAACGCCCTGACCTGATTATCGGTGTCGGTGGTTGTGTCGGCCAGCAGGAGGGAGACCGAATTCAGAAACGTGCGCCCTATGTTGATATCGTATTTGGTCCACAGACTTATCACAACCTGCCAGAGATGGTAAAACAGATTCGGCGGGGACGCGTCCATTTAACCGCCACTGAAATGCCTGAAATTGAAAAATTTGATCACCTGCCAACACCTGAAACACATGGTCTTTCAGGCTATGTCACCATCATGGAAGGCTGTGATAAATTTTGCACATTTTGTGTGGTTCCTTATACACGGGGGCCTGAACTATCCCGGCCGGTTCATGATGTATTGGATGAATGCCAGAAACTACTCGATAAAGGTGCGCTTGAGCTCAATCTTTTGGGTCAGAATGTCAATGGTTACAGGGGTGCAGGACCTGATGGCGAAGAGTGGGACTTTACAATGCTGCTTTATGCCGTAGCAGCATTGAAAAAGCTGAAACGATTGCGCTTCATCACCAGTCATCCTATGGAAATGACCACCGAGCTGGCCATCGCATTTGGAGAAATTCCTAAACTCATGCCATTTTTTCATCTGCCAGTTCAAAGCGGATCGGATCAGATTCTTAAAGCCATGCATCGTGGCCATACACGTGATGACTACTTCCGCATGATTGATGAGCTTCGTGAACACTGCCCTGATATTGCGCTCTCCTCAGACTTTATCATCGGCTATCCCGGTGAGACCGATGAAAACTTTGCAGATACCATTGATCTGGTGAAACGTGTGGGTTATGACTCCGCCTTTTGTTTCAAATATTCCCCACGGCCAGGTACACCTGCATCCAAAGTCATCGATGATATCCCGGAAAGTGTCAAAGATGCCCGCCTGCAAACTTTGTTGGAACTCACACGTGAACAGGCTAAAACAGCAACAAAACGTCAGGTTGGTAAAACGCTGGATATCCTTGTTGAAAAAGAAGGTAAAAACCCGGGCGATATGCAAGGGCGCACACCTGACTTCAAAATTGTTCACTTTCAAGGTCAACCAAGACAGATTGGTCAAATTATGCCTGTGAAAATAACCGAAGCGTATGCTCAGTCGTTAAGAGGAGAACTCTTTTTTGCGTAGCATCCGTGTGGCTCAAACAGAAAGTTGATATGGAAGGGAACAGGGAAACCAATATGCAAACAATCGATCTTTCATCGATGGGTACCTCAATGCTCACAGCACTTTGCGGACCAGGAAACAAAACATTAAAACAGGTTGAATCACACTTTGCCGTCCGTTTTCTTGGTAAGCCCGGCACATGGACCATTGAAGGGGAGCAGGCAATAAAGGCCGCAACCGCAATCACACAGCTTGCTCAACAACTTGAACAGGGATCATTAACACAAGTTGATATTGAAGGTGTGCTTGCCGACAGTCTTACGGATAAAAAGACATCAACACATGCATCTAAAAATGAAAATAACATAGATTCACAAGGCCCAGTCCTGATCGCTGGTCGCCGTCATATTCAAGGAAAAACCACAAATCAACGCCATTACCTAAAAGCGATACATGATAACACACTGACACTTTCCATTGGGCCTGCGGGTTCCGGGAAAACCTATCTGGCTGTTGCCGCAGCTGTAGTTGCACTTAATTCACATGAGTTTGAGCGTATTATTCTAACACGCCCGGCCGTGGAGGCAGGTGAACGCCTCGGCTTTCTTCCGGGCGACTTGCAGCAAAAGATTGATCCTTATCTACGTCCTCTTTTTGATGCACTCTCCGATATGTTGGGCATTGAAAAGATGAATGCGATGATGGAAGCCGGACGTATTGAAATCGCACCACTGGCGTACATGCGCGGACGTACACTCAACGATGCTTTTATCATTCTCGATGAAGCACAAAATACCACACGCGCACAAATGAAAATGTTTCTGACCCGATTGGGTTTTGGTTCAAAGATGGTGGTCACAGGAGACAGCACGCAGGTTGACCTGCCCAACCATCAGCATAGCGGCCTGTTGCATGCACTCCAGGTGCTCGAACATGTGAAAGATATTGGTATTTGCCGTTTAACCGCAAACGATGTTGTACGTCATCGGCTGGTTGAAAAGATCGTTTCAGCCTATGAAGAACGTGAAGATGATTGATATCATAGTTGATGAAGGTGTTGTTGAACAAATGAACAGCCCTTTACCTGATGACAAAAGTATTCAAGCCACTGTTGAGGCTGCCTGTATTGAAGCAGGTCTCTCGCACGTACCTTCGCTCTGTATCCGTTTTTCAGATGATGTAACCGTACAAGCCTTAAATCTTGAATGGCGGAAAAAAGATGCTGTAACGGATATCCTCTCTTTCCCTATGCAGGAAGAGGGCGAACTTGATGTGAACCAACCACTCGGAGATATGATTTTTGCAACACCTTTCACCATTCAGGAATCTGCCAGACTGGCACTGCCTGCCACCGATCACATGCTTCACCTGATTGTTCATGGCACACTTCATTTATTAGGCTATGATCATATCAATGATGACGAAGCCGAAGCCATGCACACACATGAACGCAGCGTCATGAAAAAACTTGGCCTGCATGACCCCTACCCGGACGAACTGTACAAGGATGAATCACATGGCTAAGCGCTGGCAGGAATGGCTGCGAAAAAAACTGCTCGATCGATTAAGGCCCGGACGAACCGATGAGGAATTGTTAGCACTGATCAGTCGTGCAGAAGGCATACACTCGGATGAACAACGGCGTCACATGGAACGTATGGTGGAGTTTTATGATACCCGCGTTCGTGAAGTCATGATTCCACGATCTGACATCAAGTCAGTTGAAATTGGCATGTCTCTGACAGAGGTTGAAAAAGCCATGTCAGAGAGTGGTGTCACACGATTGCCTGTGATTGATGGTGAGTTGGATCGTGTCCTTGGCGTGATCCATGTGTGGGATCTTTTTTCAGCCAGAGTTCAAAACGAATCACCTACGCTAAATGACCTGATTCGCCCATGCCAAAATGTGTCTGAATTAGAACGTGTCTCCGGGCTACTTTCAGAAATGCGTGAAGGCAGCCATATCGCCATCGTGCTTGACGAATTTGGTGGAACTGCCGGACTGGTCACGCTCTCAGACCTTCTCGAAGAAATCGTTGGCCCCATTGATGAAGGTGGTGATTCTGATGAAGATGCAGATTTTCAACGAACCGATAACGGTGCCTTGGAAGTTCAAGCACGCATGCATGTCGAAGATTTTGCAGAATTACTTGAACTAAAGTTTCCGAAAGGTGACTTTGACACAGTCGGCGGTTTGATTGTTACAGAACTTGGCCGCATTCCCGTTAAGGGTGAACAAATTAAAGTCGCAGGACTCAATATCCATGTTCAGGATGCAGACCCACGTCGAATCATCCAAATTCTGATCAAACCGGATTCAAACGGCAGCTGATTCATATGTTTATGGAGCAGGAAAAAAAGAAAATCAAACCGCAACAGATCATCCTTGCCTTTCTTTGTGGCGCAGCGATGCAGTTCAGCTTCTCTCCTTACGATCTAAACTGGTTGGCCGTCGTCGTAATCGCGATTTGGGCACGGCTATTGATCAAAGGCCACCACCCGTTCCTGATAAGTTATGCATTTGGTTTTGGCTGGTTCGGCCTGGGTTCATGGTGGTTGGCAGATACATTTCATCTTTACGGAGGCCTGAACTATCCACTGGCCTATGTCTGTGTCGCACTGGTGGGTTCTATCTTGGCCTTTTTTCCAGCCTTATGGGGCTGGTTAAGTGTTCGAATTGCCAGCAACAGTAACTGGATTGTTTTTGTTTTCCCGGCAACTGCGGTGCTTATTGAATGGCTTCGTGGACACCTCTTTACCGGCTTACCCTGGACTTCTCTTGGCAATCTCATTCTGGATACACCCGCCATCGGTTGGGCTGGTATAGTTGGAGTTTATGGTGCTGCATTTATTCCTGCTCTGATTGCCATCGGCCTTGCCACATTTTTTGACCGCCGCACAACATCAACCGCAGTGCCTGCACTTGTTTTTTGCATTCTGTTTGTATGGTTCTCACCCCAAAGTGTTGAGTTGGAAGGAAAAGAAAAAACCGTATCGCTGGTTCAGGGGAATATTCCTCAGGATGTAAAATGGGATCGTGCATTTCTTACTGAAACCATGCATCGCTACGGCAACCTTTCAACCGCTGCTGCTGACAGCAGTGATCTTCTTATCTGGCCTGAAGCAGCCATACCCTTCTTTCTTTCACGCGCACCCGGTTGGGATCAATGGCTCAAAAACCGTGTCACCTTATGGAATCAACCCTTATTGTTTGGTGGTTTAAAAATTACTGACAAAAAAAAATCATCCGATATTCCCAATGCCCAAAATGGACTGTTTCTTCAAATGCCCAATCAGGGTGAGCGTCATTTTACAGGCAAACATCACCTTGTACCCTTTGGTGAATATGTTCCATCCTGGCTACCCTGGTTAAGTAAACTGGTTCCTAACATCGCTGATTTTCAAGCCGCTGAAAACGGTGGAGTGTTAACGGCCAGTGATACAATTTTTGGCTCACTGATTTGTTATGAATCCATTTTTCCCGAAGAAGCCAGATTACGTGTAACGCAAGGTGCACAAGTGCTCGTCGTCGTGACCAATGATGCATGGTATGGAAAAAGCCCCGCTGCATGGCAACACCTCCAGGCCGCCAGAATGCGTGCAGTTGAAACAGGGCGATACGTGCTTCGCGCTGCCAATACCGGTGTTTCAGCCATCATCGCGCCAGATGGTAACATCAAAGCAACCATACCGTGGTGGACGCAAGGTGTGGTAAAAGGTACATATCGACTTTCGAACGTGGTGACGCCTTATCAAAAGTGGGGTGACCTGCCACCGTTAATGTTAGCAGGCCTGCTTATATTGGCAGCCTGCCTGTGGAGAAAACCGTGGAAGAAACAATGAAACTGGCTCCAGTGTGCGTCATTGGCGCTGGATCATGGGGAACAGCTCTGGCGATGGTGTTAGCGCGCCATGGCCGTGATGTGCGTTTGCTTGCCCGCACAGAAATACTGGCAACAAACATGACTCAGGCACGTGAAAATCGTGATTTTCTTCCCGGCATTCCTTTTCCAAAAATGCTGTCCGTTACCGCTGATTATGATGACGCGTTGGCTGATACCGCCGCGACCGTACTGGCCGTGCCATGTGCTGCTGCCGATTCAATTTTAAAGACACTCGCACCACTGCATACACCCGTGATCGCCGCCTGCAAAGGCCTGAACCCTAACACGCTGGAACGCATTGATGAGCTTTTGATTCGTCATATTGGTCCTGAAAGAACCGCCCTTCTTTCAGGACCATCTTTTGCCAAAGACAGCGCTGAAGGACTACCTACAGCGATTACCATGGCTGCCCCGAACATCGAACTTGCCAAACAGTATGCCAAGCTCTTCGATGACCCGGCTTTTAGAATCTATACCAGCACTGATACCGCAGGCGTAGCACTGGGTGGCGCATTAAAAAATGTTATCGCAATTGCTGCCGGTATCACTGCGGGCCTTCATCTTGGACACAGCGCTATGGCTGCCCTGATCACACGTGGCATTGCTGAGATCTCAAGGCTGGCTGTTGCCTGTGGCGGGCAACCTGAAACCTTAAGCGGCCTGTCAGGGCTCGGCGACCTTGTATTAACATGTACTGGTGAACTTTCACGAAACCGGAAAATGGGCATGGCGCTGGCAAATGGCATGAGTATTGATAATGCCCGCGCCCATGTCGGGCAAGTTGTAGAAGGCGAAAAGACTGCGATTGCAGCATGTAAACTGGCAAAATGCCATGGCATTGAGATGCCCATATGTGAAACCGTTCAGAGTGTACTACTGGGGCAAATCAAACCCGGCGATGCTGTTTCAAACCTGCTCGCGCGCCCTGAAAAAAGCGAATAGGCAGATCACCAGGACACATGGGCGATAAAGACCTGTTTTCCAAAGCAATGAGTGTGGTTCGCCCCATTGCGCAGTCAGATAAAGTTAACATTGAAAAACCAAAACCTCGAAAAGAGATCCTGAAAAAAAGAACACATTCTGCTCTATCCCCAACTGTTCAGCATAGTCATATAGAAACAGAACATGATGAAGAGGCATGCATACTGAAAACCAGCGGAATTTCACGAGAAAAAATGAAACAATTGGGTGCAGGTAAACCCCCGATTGATGTAGAGATCGATCTTCACGGCATGACTCGCAACGAAGCACTATTAACACTGGAAAAAATGCTGGAGGCCGCAGTTGATGAAAAACGCCGTGTTTTATGCATTGTACATGGACGTGGCTTACACTCACAGGGTAAACCCGTGTTAAAAGAGATGGTTTATCAGTGGCTCAAATCCGGGCCTTATGCAGGCCATATCCTTGCCGCTATTCCCAAACCCTATACCGGAGGTGGCTCCTGCCTCGTATTACTCCGGCGAAATCGTCCCCGCTGATACAAATCAATGCAAATCGGTTATCGCTAAGCTATGATAGCCTTATGCATAAAAAATACTTTTTCCCTGCCATCTCTCTTGTCAGCATACTGATGCTCACAACGCTGATCTTTTCTTCATCAGCTTTTGCTGAAAAAGAAATATTGTCACCACCAACGAAGGTTCACAATTCCGAGGAAGCTCGTGAAACAGTTGAAGATACATCTGCTGATACAAACCTTCATCATGAGCTTTCAAAGCCTGAAATCAGCAAAGGTACAGAAATCAACGCCTACATACGAAAAGATGGTGCTGAAATCACAGAATATTCAGTCAAAGGCAAGGTTTACATGGTACGGGTGAAACCAACTGCCAACCTGCCCGCCTACTACTTGTATGATAACAATGGTGATGGTGTGTTTGAACAAAAGCTTCCGGGTGGTTATAAACGCCCAAGTCCGCCTATGTGGGTCATCAAACAGTTCTGAAAAACAATCTCCTCAAATTGCCTGCACTAACGCTCATCACAGATAGTCAACGGCTACCAACAAATCGTTTTTTTGACGTGGTCGATGCGGCATTATCCGGTGGTGTAGATGCTGTTCTCGTTCGGGAAAAACAGATGGATTCCGCTCGTCTTCTTGCATTTGCATCAACCCTGCGGGAACTCACTCATTCGCATGGCGCAAAACTTATCGTTCATACGCAAGCTGATATTGCGAAGGCCATCAAAGCCGATGGCGTACATCTTTCCGCATCTGAAATAAATCAGGTTCCAGCGATCAGAGAATGGCTAGGTACAAAAGAGATGACGCTCTCGACCTCCTGCCACAATGCCATCGAATTGGATTTTGCATCAAAATTCGGTGCTGATTTTTCGTTTTTATCACCTGTTTTCATAACACAGAGTCATCCAGATCAACTCGCGCTCGGCGTAGCAGACTTCAAAAAAGCAGCAACAACATCACTTCCAGTGATTGCGCTGGGTGGTATTGATGAGGAAAACCGGAATCAGTTAGAAGGTTTTTCTGTCGCCGTCATCAGTGCAATTCTGAATTCAGATGACCCAAAGACCACTGCCGCAGCACTATCGCTATAGATATAATGACAAAAATACCATCTTAAAAGTGCCTTTTTACAGTATTTTTTCATCAGATTATTTTATAAATCTATCAAAAATTAACTAAAATTCGTATTTCATTCGGATTTGCGCAATAATCTTTTATCATCGATAACATTATTAAACATCTACTTTCGGCCAAAAGCAGGTATTTATATCTTCCAAAGATTGGATAATTATTATTTCGAAGTTACCAAGGACCCAAGTAATTTGTTTCTAAATAACAGTTTCCTGGGTCACTTAAATATCCCCAAGCAAGAGTCTTTCCCGATGGTTTATCTATATCTACATAAAACGAACAATTGCTTTCACTATACTTGATAACCTTTCTAATTCTTTCTCCATAGTCTGCCACACTTTCTAAAGCAGTATAATTAATCTCTTTTCTGCCAACACTATCATCCATCATATTTCTAAATGCTATTCGATCACCAAGAGTAGGGGCACAGCCCCCTATAATCAAAAATAAAGTGATTAATAACAATAATAAAGACGTTCCTATTTGCATCTCACTTCCCTCATAAGCATATAACAAACTAAACATTTAAGCTTTGACCGCTTGAAATGAGGGCCAAAAGCCGACATTCAGTCAGAGACAGGTATAACGTCAACTAACGACGGAGCATTCACTGAATAAACTGGTAACTTATTTAGATAAAATATTATCTTTAAATTCACCAATACATTTATTAGCAGCAATTCGAAGTTCTTTTTTAAGTCTGGCCGCACTATTTGAGAGTAACTCTTCATGCGATGGGGACTGCTCTGTTTGCTCTGGAATATTTGAGCAGAAACCCTCCGCAATCAGTTTTTTTAATTCAACATCAATAAGGCGAAGTTTTACACTATAGATTACACGATAACTATCCCAATCAGTCGGGAAATAAAGAAAACTCCAATTAATAGTTCTAACATCTAATATAAAATCTGTTTTGTCATACAGTACAGTTAGTTTCTTCACATCATCTGTGGATTCTACATTTCCTATCGATGAAATATTTAATGAATATCTACTTGATAAGTCTTTAAGTAATTGTTCGCCAATATAGTGTGCAGGATCATCGACATTATTATCCTTAATAATTCGATTTCCCTCACTAATCACTGCTACAGTACCAAGTCCCCCAAACATTGCTTTCCCTGCTGTCGTCGCAGCAAAATTTGGATCTTCACCTAATGTTGAGACAATATTTTTTCCACTCATTCGACTAGCAGAATTTTGGTCTATCCTTACATTCTTTGTACTTACACAACCTGCCAAAAATGTTAACGCTAGCATCCCTAAAATCAATTTTTCCATGCCTGCTCCTAGTAGAAATTAACAATGTCAATTTATTAAAAATTTGAAAATATCTTATGCTAAAATCCGTAAAACATGAATCTCCAGTGAAGATATTTGCTAAAATATGCATTTTTATGCTTATTTTACTGCATAGGGGCCAGAAGCAATGAAACGGCAAATAGTCTTTTTATGGTAGATAGTTTTGGTGAACCCATGTTCTTTTCCATCTCAGCAAATCAGGAATACTATGACTAGCATATGGTGCAAAGTGAAACTGTAAGCAGCCTCTATAGATTTGATTATTAAGCATGTGATATTTCATATCTATACTTCATTTTAGAATTTGATGAATGAATATGGCGGATTCTAAGCCCCGCTCTTTCAAAGGCATCTAAAGGCCAAGGCTCCATGAGTTGATTGCAGAACTCTTTAAAATCTTTTTGGTAGTCTGTATCTGAAGGCAATGAAACTCCACAAGAAGTTCCCCAAAGCCATATCGCTTCAAAAAAGTTTCCTAGCTCAAACTCAATAGGTAACTTGGTTTTTTCAGCACCTTCAATTCTAGCCTTTACCATGCACTCCATTGCTTTTGATTCCTCTCTAGCTATAGATGGAAGCATTTCTTCCTTGAATGAGGTTATTAATTGATCAATATATTGATTTCTTTTGATCATATTTCGTTACACACAATAGAGTGACTGAAGTGAAGAGAAGGTTCCCTCTAGGCTCTTATCATACATTTTTTTCCTCGGCTTTTTATACTGTTTTTCACTTGCTCTGCAGTATAGGGGACAGGTAATTTCAGACCCTAAAATCACCTTGTTTTTATTCATGGATTTCGGCTTTCTCGCGCTTCTTCACCCCCATAAAAGAACACGTCCTGCCGTCTACATTCCAACCCCTCTAATGGCAGCATCGTTTCAAATTTGGCCACCTGATCTTTCTTACCACGTGTTTCAGGGTGTTTAGCAATCAAAAACGAACAAATATCGCAATATTCTTCAATCGAAATTTCATAAGTACCGATTCGTTTACCGAGCTTGATGATTTCTTCTTTATCAAAACCGATCAATGGTGAAAGCAGTGGCAATGGGCTCGCATCATAGATGGCATTGATATTCTCAAGTGTCTGACTTGCCACCTGACCCAGTGAATCGCCTGTTACCAATGCATGAGCATTCACCTCTTCGGCGACCTGAACAGCCGAGCGAATCATCTGACGTTTGTAAATAATCATACGATATCGATCCGGCACCATCGCAATCGCGTGGCGCTGAAACTCTTCCAGGTCGATCATGATCAGTTGCGTTCGCCCCTGATATTTTGAAAGCTGCTTTGCCAGATCCCGAATCTTAGAAAAATCACGATTAATGGTGCTGTTATAAAGATGAACCAGCACCACCTCCATACCCCGTTTCATCATGGTGTAAGCAGCCACAGGAGAATCAATACCGCCGGAGAAAAGAACCACGCCCCGACCGGAAGAGCTTACAGGAAGGCCACCAATACCATTACGTTTATCCGTGTAGATATAGGCCTCATCTTGACCAACTTCGACATGTACCGTGATTTCAGGGTTTTTGAGATTCACTTCCATATTCAACTCAGCTTTGAGGTAACCACCTACTTGCAGGTTGATCTCCGGGCTGGTTAATGAAAACCTTTTATTGCTACGTCTCGCACTTAATCGAAAACGACGGCCAGTGACATCGCCATGAGCCTCTGTGATGGCTTGTTTAGCAACTTCACGTATCGCATCCAGCTCAAGTTCGGCTACATAGACCGGCGCAAAATTACGTACTCCCGGAATCAACGCAAGATGCGCTAATGTCTCTTCCGTGATCTCATCCATATCAAGCAACATGCGATCATACTGGCGTGTGACTTTTTCTGGCTTGAGCAAACGTTTTAAGTTCCTTCCCATTTGCCGCTCAAATGCGCCTCTGTTTTTTCCTTTGAGCGCCAGCTCACCAAAATGAATCAATATTTTTTGCATGCCCGCAAGCTAACGATTTACAAAAAAGATGCAGCCCTATTGAAAAAAATATCAATGCAACAACCCGCCAAGATTTAACTTCAATTGATTTCTGCTAGCCTGCGCAACCCTTGATCTCTGGAGGTCTGTGTGACTCATATCCGTATTGCGACCCGCAAATCCCCGCTTGCCCTTTGGCAGGCTGAACATGTTTCTGCCGAATTGAAGAAACTTGATGCCAACCTGACAACTGAACTCGTAAAAATTGTCACCAAAGGCGATAAAATTCTGGATGTGCCGTTAGCCAAAGTTGGCGGTAAAGGCCTGTTTACCAAAGAAATTGATGAAGCACTGCTGGATGGCCGGGCGGATATCGCTGTTCATTCCATGAAAGATGTGCCCACTCAGCTACCGGAAGGCACCAACATTCGCGCACTTCCAAAACGTGAAGACCCAAAAGATGCAATCGCCACCATCACAGGCGGTGATATGGATACCTTGCCTGAAGGTGCCAGAGTCGGCACCTCCAGCCTGCGTCGCATTGCCCAGTTACAGGCTAAATATCCTTCATTTAAGTTTATTTCTATTCGCGGAAACATTCAAACGCGCCTCTCCAAACTTGGTGTAGAGGTCGATGCAGTAATTTTGGCCGCCGCAGGTGTGCACCGCATGGGTATGGCTGATCAGATGCATCAGTTTATCGATACTGACATCATGCTGCCAGCGGTTGCTCAAGGCACCTTAGGCATCCAAACCCGTGATTCCGATACTGAAATCAATGCGCTGGTGGATCAGCTTAATGATTCTGAAACCGTCATACGCACCCGAGCAGAACGTGCCTTTCTGGCCCGCCTCGAAGGCGGCTGTCAGGTGCCCATTGCTGCCTATGCAACACTTGAAGGTGAAACCCTGAACTTGAAAGGTCTGGTCGGTGAAGTTGATGGCTCAGTTGTATTACAAAGTGAAATCACGGGCCCGGCTATTGATGGTGAAAAGATGGGCATTGCACTGGCAGATGAACTGCTGGATGCAGGCGCACGCAGTATTTTGGAAAAGCTGTACGCAGCGTAATAAACACTTAATACACTTGAATTCAATCAAAAAAGCGGCAAATGCCGCTTTTTTTTATGCCTCGATCATTGTGATCTGCATCGCATCTCCGCATAAGTAGCACATCCATAATCATATGATCTTTCGTTAAGGAGGTTTCCATGCGCAAAGTAAATTATGTAAAGAAGTTTGGTGATTTTCTCTATAGGAATGGTCTGATGGTCATTGCACTGGGTCTTTACGTTGGCATCTATGCTGCCAATCTGGACGAATTAAACATCTAAACAAACACGATTCTTAATCATAACGGCGGCTGGAAACAGTCGCCGTTTTTTTATGCGCATGCGCCACATTAAAATGTGTGACGTACATCGCATTTAACATCAACTCAACTCGTTAACGTTGCTCTATTGAAAACACAGAGGAATCACGATATGAAAAAGATAAACATGGTTCAAAAAATTGGTGACTTGCTTTATAAAAATGGCCTGATGGTTATTGCGCTCGGTCTGTATATCGGCATTTATGCCGCCAACATTGATCAGTTTAACGTCTGATAAGATTAAGAACCTTTAAATCAAATATTCATCATCGTGTCATATTCAAACGATACAGTTACGCACAGGCGAAAGGAGACATTCAATGAATAAAATAAATTATGTTAAAAAATTTGGTGATTTTCTCTACAAAAATGGCTTGATGGTCATTGCATTGAGTCTCTATATTGGCATCTATGCTGCCAACCTGAACGAATTCAATATTTAAACCTAACACCATCCTCTTAATGGTGACGGCGGCTGGAAACAGTCGCCGTTTTTTTTATCTCGCCCCAAAGCATCTATTGCATTCACACGACATCCCATACAACGTTCGATTCATGAATGACATTACCAACAATCCTCTGATTCAAAGCCTGAAAACGCCACTGCCTTTATTTAATAAGATTAAACCAGAACATGTGCTCCCTGCGCTGAACAAAGTGCTGGAATCCAATCAACAAACTATTGAGACACTAACAAAGCTTGAGCACCCAACATGGGATAATTTCATGAGTCCGCTTGAGATGCTGGATGAGAATATCCAGCGTGTCTGGGGTCCTGTCACCCACATCAACGCCGTATCAAACTCCGATGAACTTCGCCCGATCTATCAGGAGGCGGTTCAAAAAGTAGCCTCCTACCATGCCGAAGTTGCCCAGAACGAGGTACTTTATGCTGCCATTAAACATGTCCGTGCAGGCAGCGAATTCAATACACTCAATGATGAAAAAAAACAGATGATTGAACATGCTCTGCGCGATTTCAAACTTTCAGGTGCTGAGTTAGAAGGCAAAGACAAAGAACGTTATAAAAGCATCCAGATGCGTCTTTCTGAACTTGCAACCCAGTTCGAGCAGCATGTACTTGATGCTACACGTGCCTTTGAACTTTATATCAGCAATGAATCAGATCTTGCCGGGCTGCCCGCTTCCATCTGTGATGCTGCAGCACAGCGTGCAAAAGAGAGTGAGAAGACCCGGCAGAAAGGCGACTGGCTTTTCACGCTGGATATCCCCTCCTATCTGCCATTCATGCAATATGCTGAGAATCGGAATTTAAGGGAAAAAATATATACTGCCTATGTTAGTCGCGCTTCAGAGGGTGAACTCAATAATGCGCCCGTGATTGATGAAACACTGAAACTTCGAACAGAAGCAGCACAATTGATTGGTTTTCAAAACTATGCTGCCTATTCATTGGCAACCAAGATGGCTGATAGCACAGATGAAGTGATCGCTTTTCTGCGTGAGCTGGCCAACAAAAGTAGCAAGATGGCAAAAAACGAAGTACTCGAGCTCAAAACCTTTGCAAAGAATGCGTTAGGCATCGATACGCTTGAAGCCTGGGATGTGCCATTTGTTTCTGAAAAGCTTCGTCTGCATACCTATGCCATCTCTGAAGAAGAACTAAAACCTTACTTCCCGGAAAAAAAGGTGATCTCCGGCATGTTTGCGCTGGTCGAACGTCTTTATAGCATAAAAATAAAAGCCGGAAATGCGCCAAAATGGCATAAAAACGTCCAATTTTTTGATATTTTTGATGAAAATGAGAAAAAAATAGCAAGTTTTTACCTTGACCCATACGCGCGTGCCCACAAACGTGGTGGTGCATGGATGGATGAATGCACTGTTCGCTGGCACAAAGCAGACAAGACCCTGCAACTGCCTATCGCTTATCTGGTTTGTAACTTTGATGCTCCGGTGGGTGATAAACCTGCTTTATGGACGCACAATGAGGTGTTAACCCTCTTCCATGAATTTGGACATGGCCTGCACCATATGTTGACCACAATGAGTACCCGCAGTGTATCCGGCATCAATGGTGTGCCATGGGACGCTGTGGAACTGCCGAGCCAGTTCATGGAGAATTTTTGTTGGGAGCGCGAGGTCACCAATCTTTTTGCGCGTCATTATAAAACCGATGAACCACTACCCGATGCCCTGTTTAATAAAATGCTGGCAGCAAAGAACTTCCTCTCCGGCATGCAAATGTTAAGGCAAGTCGAATTTTCATTGTTTGATATGTTACTGCACACAGAATTTCTGCCTGAAGGTGACACATCCGTTCAACGGCTTCTTGATCAGGTACGCGATGAAGTTGCCGTGTTAACACCGCCCGCATTTAACAAGTTTCAAAACAGCTTTTCTCATATTTTTGCCGGTGGTTATGGTGCGGGTTACTACAGCTACAAATGGGCTGAAGTGCTCTCAGCCGATGCTTACGCAGCCTTTGAAGAAGAAGGTATCACCAACCCTGAAACGGCTCGCCGCTTCCGTGAGTCGATCCTCTCTGTGGGCGGTAGCCGTGATCTCATGGGAAGTTTCGAGGCCTTCCGAGGCCGCAAACCAACAGTCGATGCTCTGCTTCGCCATTCCGGGATTCAATAATGATGTATCGCACCTTTTGTTTTGCCACTGTATTGCTTTTATCAACTTTTCTTATAACGGCCTGTTCAACCTCAGATAGCAATGCACCCGTCATTTCACAGCAAACGCTGTTACAACAAATCGAAACAAAAGCGGATATATTGATCCTTGATGTTCGCAGCACGGATGAGTTCAAAAACGGTCACATTCCCGGTGCTTATCACATTGATCACCGTGAAATAAAATCACGACTGAAAGAGATTGAGACTTACAAAAACAAACCGGTCATTGTTTACTGTCACTCCGGCGTACGTGCTGGCCGGGTCGAACCTTTTCTAATGGGTCAGGGTTTTACCCAAATCAGACATCTGCAAGGTGACTGGGCCGCTTGGGAATCAAATAAACGACCCTTTGAATAATTGATATTCCTATTCATATTAAGACTAGCCACTATGCCTTTTCAATTTAATGCACATTCACAACAAAAAAATTGAACTACAATCTTTATCTAAACATAATCGTAGCAGATTTCATTCCTTTTACAGTGTAGGTAAATCATGAAAACCATTCAAAATTTCATAAAAGAAGAGTCCTTAGGCGGTATTTTACTTGTCTTTGCCACACTTGTGGCATTGATATTAAGTAACTCCCCCTTGTCCAACTGGTACACATCGATTCTGCATATTCCTATTGAAATAAAAGTTGGCGCATTGCACATCGATAAACATCTATATCACTGGGTAAATGATGGTTTGATGGCTGTATTTTTTCTGCTCATTGGCTTGGAAGTTAAAAGAGAGGTGCTTGAAGGCGAGCTCTCTTCTTGGTCACAAATCGCACTTCCGGGCATTGCTGCGATTGGAGGCATGGTTATCCCTGCTGCAATATATATTGCCTTTAATTATAATGATTCCTTTGCACTGCAAGGCTGGGCCATCCCGACCGCAACGGATATCGCCTTTGCTTTAGGCATTTTATCCCTGCTTGGAAACAGGGTGCCTGTATCACTAAAAATATTCCTTATGGCATTGGCCATCCTCGATGATTTGGGTGCAATTATCATTATTGCGATCTTTTACACTTCTGAGCTTTCAACACTCTCCATCTCGATTGCGACGGCCTGTTTAGCAGTCCTGATCACCCTCAATCGATTCGGTGTCACAAGAAAAGCTGCATACATTCTGGTTGGTATTGTTTTATGGGTCAGTGTTTTAAAATCCGGTGTACACGCAACACTTGCCGGTGTCGCCTTGGCATTCACCATTCCACTGGGTTTAAAAAATCGTGATGGTGTATCGATCAATTTATCAAAATCACTGGAACATGACCTGCACTATTGGGTCGCATTTTTTATCCTGCCACTTTTTGCATTTGTGAATGCAGGTATCGATATAAGAGAGATCTCTATGCCGCTTATGGCCAGCTCTGTGCCTTTGGGTATTGCCATGGGGCTATTTTTTGGCAAACAGCTCGGTGTATTCTGCTTTAGCTGGGCAGCAATCAAACTGGGAATCACCTCATTGCCAAAAGGTAGTAACTGGTTACAACTCTATGGTGTATCTGTACTGACCGGCATTGGTTTCACCATGAGCCTGTTTATAGGTTCACTCGCATTTACAGATGACAGGGTTTATCAATACACTGACAAACTCGCTATATTATTAGGTTCATTTGCATCCGCCATGATGGGTTACATCATCTTATTACGGTCAAAAAAGAATTCAGGTTTATAAATAGTCAGGGCACAAAAGTATTTAGGGATATTCTGAAAAACTACGCCCATGTAGCTTTTCAACACGCAAAGGCAAAAGCGCGATTTTACCTTTTTTCACAAAATCAAACACTTCGCATGCATGATTTTGGCAGGCCATCTATGGCCTGTATGGATGCTCTAGTTTTTTCAGAGTATCCTTAGTGCCTTTCTTCACCCTGATGTTTCTCACCTTCATGCTTCTTTTCAATGCGCTTTTGTTGTTTCTTCTGCTCCCAGTTAAGAGTCGGTACAACAATCCATGCAAGATATGCCATGATCAATAATGATGAAATTGCCAAAATCGCATGGCCCAAAGATGGATAAAAAGCTGCACCGCCAAAATACAAAAGAACCAAAAAGAAAACCATGCCCGGCACATGTTGAAGACGTTTCTTTTTATTGCCTTCAGACATTAAAAATCACTACCAAACTCATCAGGGCTATTTAAAATAATTGGCATCAATCTGGTACTGCTTTAACAGTTTACGCACCGTATTCCGATTTAAACCCAGCATTTCGGATGCCTTCAATTGATTACCACGACACTTCTCCATCACCAGTACCAATAGTGCTGGCTCAACCTGCTCCAGCAGATGTTTGTGCAAACCTGTTGCTTCGGCATAACCCAGTTGATCCATGTAACCTTTGAGTGTTCTTCGCACCACATCACCAAGGCCTTCCTGGCCCTCATTCTGATCCTGATGCCCAATCGCTAACGCCACATCCGAAAGCGTGATGCTCGCACCGGGAGTCAAAACAGCCAATCTGCGCATCACATTTTTAAGTTCGCGTACGTTGCCATACCAATCATAACGTTTGAGCAGTTCAAGTGAATCATCAAGCAGAATCGGAACGTTCATATCCAGCTCTTCGGCAGCCTGTTTCAAAAGGAACTCGGCCAATTCAGGAACATCATCCCGACGCTCTCTAAGCGGTGGGATATGAACCGGAATTACATTCAGACGGTAATAAAGATCTTCTCGAAACTCACCTTTTCTGATCTTCACCTGCAAATCCTGATGTGTCGCAGCCAAAAGCCGAACATTCACCGAAATATCTTTGTTTGAACCCACCCTTTGTACTGTGCCTGTTTCCAGCACACGCAACAGTTTGGCCTGAAGTGCTGCGGGCATATCACCAATTTCATCCAAAAACAACGTGCCGCCACTGGCCTGTTCAAAACGACCTGAGCGGGCTTTGTCTGCACCGGTGAACGCGCCCTTTTCATGACCAAACAACTCTGCTTCCAGAAGGTCAGATGGAATCGCAGCAGTATTGATCGGTACAAACGCCTCATTTTTTCGTGGGCTACGTTGATGCAACTCCTGCGCGACCAGCTCTTTACCTGTGCCTGATTCACCTGTGATCATCACGGTCAGGTCTGAAGCTGCAACCCGGCCAAGGATTCTGAATAAATTTTGCATCGCCTGACTGCGCCCAATGATAACGGTATCCATATTGATGACCTGCTCTTTAGCAACAGCCTCTTTTTTTATCGGTGCTACACGATGCGCAAGCTGACGCACTTCGTTCAGGTCAAATGGTTTGGGAAGATATTCCATCGCACCGGAGCGATAGGCTTCAGCTGCATGACCAAACGTAGTTTCAGCTGTCAACATCACCGTTGGCACATCAAATGTCCCCGATTCAAGCAATTTCATGCCATTACCATCTGGCAAATAGACATCCAAAAACAAAATATCGAAATGCTCACCTGCCAAGGCCTCTGCTTCTGCAATCGACTCGGCTTGCGCAACATCAAACCCTTCCTCTTTTAATACACGCTCAAGAATCCAGCGAATACCCTGATCATCATCAATGATGAGTGCCTTCATGTTTTCCCCTCTATCGTTTCAACTTTTAATGGCAAATGCAGCACAAACGATGTGCGTCCGTGTCCACTGCTTAATTTCACGCGCCCACCGTGTTCTTGAACCACACGCTGTACAATCGCCAGCCCCAAACCACTACCACGCTCTTTACCTGTTACAAATGGCTGGAAAAGATGTTCCTTCAATGAATCAGGAATAGGCGTACCATTACTTGTAATCTTAAGCTCCACCACCAAACCATGGTGCCCGGGCAACGCCACCATCGAAGCGATGCGGGTGTGCCATTCAATCAGCGTTGAGCCTGCTTCCACTGCATTGCTCCAAAGGTTTTCAATGGCCTGTCTCAGGCGTGCCTCATGCGCCATTAATGGCGGAATGCTTGGATCATAAACCCGATGTAAGTGCACCCCTTCCGAAGCGCGGCAGACATTATCAAGCAGTGCATGAATATTGACCGGCGCCATCGCAATATCCGCACGCGGACCAAGTTGTAAGAATGCATCAATCCGCTCTTTAATTCGATCCACTTCGGAGAGCATATGTGTGCTGATTTCAATCACATCGGTGTCTTTGGCCTTCTCAGAAAGCCATTGGCTAGCACCCCGAAGCGAAGCCAGTGGGTTTTTCACTTCATGTGCCATCTCCAATGCGATACGAGCTACAGCTTCGGCCATCTCCTGCCGCTTTGCCTGTTTCTCAACCTCAACCCTGTTGCCCTCGGGAACCATCAATACAACCACACCTTGTTCATTTGCCCCCAAATGCAAGGAGTAAGGCAAATGTGTTAAACGATTACTAAATGCATCATCGGTCACAGTCTCACCGAGAGAGACTCGCTCCAGTATGGCATTCACTTCTGATGATGGTTCAAAAAAATCAGAAAGATGTCGTCCGGTCAGTTTTTTGGCCGAAGTTCCAAGCTGTTCTTCAGCCAGCATATTCGCATGAATCACATTTCCCCAGCCATCAAGAAGCAGCATAGGTAGTGGAATATGTGAGGTCTCAACCTGTCTGGTACTAAGCGGCAAGTGGCACCGCATTCTGTAGACCAAGAAAATAATTCTGAGCCGTGTCCAACTGTGTTTGCCAGTCTTCAATGCGTTGAAAATGCCCGCGAAACTCCGCAGAACCACGTAAACCCTTGCTATACCAAACCACATGTTTGCGAGCCAAACGGCTGGCAGAATATTCTCCATGGTGTTCAACAAGCAATTGCATATGTTCTTCAACCACAGCCCAACGCTCCTCAGCAGTCGGTTTGGATGGAATAGGTTTGCCCGTTAACGCAGCACTTACTTCTCCAAGCAGCCATGGATTTCCTTGCACTGCACGGCCAACCATCACGCCATCGCAACCGGAAACACGTACCATCTCCAATGCTGTTTCGGCATTTACAATATCGCCATTACCAATTACTGGAATCGATACAGCCGCCTTCGCTCTGCCAATATCTTCCCAGTTGGCATGCCCGTTAAACATCTGGGCGCGTGTACGTCCATGCACAGTTAACATCTGCACACCACACGCTTCTGCGATGCGCGCAATATTTTCAACATTTTTACTGTTTTCATCCCAACCCGTACGGATTTTCAATGTAATCGGCACATTGATAGCTTTCACAAGTGCATCCAGAATCGTCGCAACCAGCTTCTCATCCCGCAACATGGCAGAGCCTGCCACCTGCTTCACAATTTTCTTCACCGGGCAGCCCATATTAATATCAACAAAATCTGCGCCATGTTCAACCGCCCAATTGGCCGCTGCTATCATATATGTTGGATCAGACCCTGCGATCTGGATGGATACAGGGTGTTCACCCGCATCAACAATTGCCATCTTCTGAGTGCGTTCACGTTTTTGTTCAATGGCACGGCTGGCAATCATTTCTGTCACCATCAAACCCACGCCAAAGCGTTTACAAATTTTGCGAAATGGCAAATCAGTAATGCCCGCCATCGGTGCCAATGCCAAAGGCTGATCAATATAATGATTCCCTAATGTGAAGCCTGTTGAACGCATATTACCTTCTGACCTTGCCTAAAAAATGGGCAACTATAGTGATTCATATTGAATATGTCAGCTATGACTGACAGCTTTGCCAACATGACCACCCCGATCACAGAGCCCATCGCAAAACAAAACAGAGAAAAAGCCTTACCCACCATCATCTGGCCACAAACAAATTTTATTCAATCTGTAGCTGATACAAGGATATTTCCGGAAATTTCACTACCCCAGCTTGCCGTAGCCGGGCACTCCAATGTTGGCAAGTCCACTCTTTTGAACGCCCTGTTTGATCGCAAAGGACTGGTCAAAACATCCAAACGCCCCGGCTGCACCCGGCTTTTGAACCTGTTTGAAGTCGATGAAAAACTATTGGTCGTCGATTTGCCGGGTTATGGTTATGCCAGAGCTCCAAAAGGCGAAAAACGCCAGTGGGCAAAACTTATTGAACTCTATCTGAGAAGCCCTTCCGTCGCCCAACTCGTATTGGTGTTACTCGACATCCGCCATGGTCCAAAAGATAGTGATTTGCAAATGATTGAGTGGCTCAATGAATATGGTATCCGCTGGGTTCCTATTGCAACCAAAGCAGATAAACTCACTGGCAACAAACGCGCCATACGCCTGAAAGAGATGTGTGAAGCAATGGGTGGCATGCTCAAACCACTGCCCACATCATCGCTTGATAATCGCGGTATAAAAGAGCTGCGCGAACTCATTATCAAAGAGATTTTTGATCGTGAATCAGAAAACTTTTGGGGCGAATTAAAGTAAGTTAGATTCTGTAAGGATTAATCGCGTTGTTTACAGAATTTCAAATATGAGGCGTTTCTATAGACATGCTAATGCACAAAAGGATCAGGCTGATGCCATACGAAAAATTCTATGAGCATTCCTATAGAGCAACAAATGTATAAACAACGCGATTAATCCTTACAGCCCCTATATAGTGACTTGCCAATGCTCCAGGCCATCTCTACTCTTTACTAAGGGAATGACTTGAATTAATGCAATTGTAAAAATTCCCTGTTTTATGCTTAATATGAAATGTACTGAAAATATGTTCATCTATAGGAGCGTAATATGTGGAAAATCAGCGACTCATATTGTGTTAGTTGATGTGCTTCATTCGGATGTTTCAGATAAACATCGATATTTATTATTGTTCAGTGCAATGCACGAAGCTCTCGGGCTGAGATATTTAAATTCCTTTTGGCCAAGTTTAGCAATACATAATCAGCATTATATTAAGGAGAGGTTAGCATGAAATCATTCCTCCGCGAGAACCCCACCATCGCTTTTGGCTTGGGTTTGCCGCTATTACTCGTTGTGGCATTCCTGCTGATTTCGGGAATACCCGCTCTTCTGGTAGCGCCTCCGAAATACGACGTGCTTTACGCGTCTGAATACTACAATTACCAGAATGGCGTGCAGATTTCCGTCGTAAACCAGAAGGTTCAGGTCATCTATCAAGGCAATGTACAGGGCAACCGGAAGCCACGCCTCTGGCGTTACGACCCAAAAACAGGGGGAGTGAAGGAGATCGCCATCGTACTACCACCTGATCTTATTCCGGCGGGAAAAAGATCCGCTACTCCTACCCCCGGGAAAGTTTCAAAAACAGTCCTGATTGATGTTCCTGATCTTGAAGGACTGACTATTGATTCGTCCAGCATCGCGCCGGATGGTTATGAATTTAGCGTGGGAAACAATCGCTATTCAGGTAATGTATTCAATGGTCTGTTTTATTCCTCGCGCTATCGCCAGGAAGCGGTGCTAACAAAAAAAGGGCGTAGCATTCGCCTGCCGAATGCCACGGGTCAATATTATAGCTATAACACTCACTTCATTGGCTGGGTCGTATCACCATGATTTCGCTGTTGATCCTCATCATCATATTATTATTGATTGGTGGCGGCATATGGGGCTGGCCACTGGTAGCAGGTATCCTTGGTATATCAAGCGTAACCGATAAGCCCGGTGCGCTGAAAAACATAACGCAATTCATGAACACTTACGACATCACCCCCGCCGAAGTCGAAACCGCCTTTCTTACACCTGTCTCTAACGAGACTGCGCCCGACCAGCGCAGCAAAGGCGATATTGCCAAAACTCTTTTTACCTATCTCGGTGCGATTTTTATTCTCGCAGGCATCAGCACTTATATCGGCATGTTCTGGGATAGCATGGGTAGTATGATGCGCATTTTCGTGACGCTGGGCATTGGCTACGTTCTTCTCATTGTTCTGGTTTCCGCTTTGCATGAGAAAAAATATCCCAGACTCATCCTGCCACTTACGCTCGCCTGCGTGTTCATGATGACTGGTGGCTGGTTCGTCCTCATCCACGAACTGTTCCCGCGCGGCGACGACTGGCGCACTGCAGTGCTGTTCGTCTTTGGTATGATGGCCCTGCACCTGGGCGTACTGTTTGGCAAATACCGTCGCACGGTGTTGGCATTCACGTCTCTCTTTTTTGTTTATGGATTTATACATGTCGGCCTTGATCTGATTGGCATCCCGATCGCCTATATCGCCATTGTTCTTGGTAGCTCGTTGTTCCTGGTCGGTACTGCACTTGAAAAAACATCTCTCCGTGTGCTCGTCGAGCCCGCTTTGTTGATTGGGATCTGCTGGCTAAACAGTGGCCTCTTCGACCTCGTAGCAAATTTCACCTCCGCCAACTGGGCAGCTCTGATCATTGGCGTGTGTCTGATATTAACTGCTTACGGTTTGCAGAAGGCGGAGCGATATCCGCGTCTGATCGGCCTCGGTTACTTTATGGGTTCGATCATGGTCTATAGTGGTTTGTTCGATCTCGTACAGAACACGTCCGTTGAACTTCTCTATCTTGCGGTAACGGCGTCTATTCTCTATGTCTGTGTGGCATTACAAAGCCGTGCGCTGTTGTTGACTACTGTCATTGCGATGCTCGCCTTCATTGGATATTACTCCGCGGAGCATTTCGCAAATTCACTGGGCTGGCCGCTCACACTTGTCCTCATGGGTATTGCTTTCCTAGGCGTCGGCACAATTGCTATCAAGGTAAAGCAGCGTATCTAAACCCGGTTCAAATAACTAAAGGAACCAGCATCGCTTTGTTATGAATGAATCCACGTTGGAACGAGAAGATCCTTGAAAGAATGCGAATGGCCATAGAAAAAAGATGCAGGCACGCTCAACAAAGAGCTGTGGAAAATACTAAGGGAAGACAGTGCTTGTTAGTCTAGAGCTTTAATAATGTTTCAGCTTGCTCTAAGACAAAATTTTTGAACGCTTCAGGAATTGCAGCAAAACGTTTTTCTTCTCGATGTACAATATGCCACTGGCGTTTGATAGGAAAACCTTCCACTTCTAAAACAACCAGTCGCTTGAGCGACAACTCCATTTCAATCGTATGCAGCGATACAATACCCAAACCAAGCTCGGCCATCACAGCCTGTTTAATCGCTTCAGAGCGATTCATTTCCATACCTGCAATTAATTCAAGCCCATGTTGATTAAAAAAACGTTCGGCGGCAATACGAGTACCAGAATCCGACTCGCGTACAATGAAAGGTTCATCCGCCAAAGCGGATAATAATATTGGTTGCTGATGAACCAAAGGATGATTAGGTGATGCAATCACTACCAATGGATTGTCCATAAACGGAATGCCCACCAGATGATGGCCAGATGGTGGTTTGCCCATAATCGCCATATCCGTGTGATTGTTTTCCACAGCATCAACCAAACCAGAACGGTTGGTCACATCCAAACGAATCTCTGCACGGGGGAACTCACGACGGAATGCCGCAATCAATTGCGGTGCAAAATAGTTTGCCGTTGAAGCCATCGTAAGATTAAGGGTGCCACGTTCAGCACCTTTAAGCTCATTTAACATCAATGTTGCTTCCTGAATTTGATGTTGAATGGCAACAGCATAGTGTAATAGTTCACGGCCAGCTTCGGTCAAACCAATGCTTTTACCAACACGCTCAAACAAAGGCATACCTACAAACTCCTCAAGCTGCTTGATTTGCATTGAAATCGCTGGCTGAGTGAGATATAAAGTTTTGGCCGCTAGCGTATAACTTTGCAATTCAGCTACCGTAGAGAATATTTTTAGTTGTTTAAAAGTGAATGCCATGTCAAAATAGTATAAGAAAAATTTATGCAGGTCATCACAAGCTTTGATTCGACATGATGATAACACGTTATATAATTCGCCTATCTGAGAAACTGGTTTTCTCTGAAACAAATTTATTTTGGAGAATCTTAAAATGGATCAATCGAATCGTTACGCTGATTTAAGTCTTAAAGAAGAAGACTTGATCGCTGGTGGCAGACACCTTCTTACAGCATATAAATTAAAAGTAGCTCCAGGTTATGGCTTCCTAGAAGTTGCAGCCCACATTGCTGCTGAATCTTCTACGGGTACCAACGTTGAAGTATCTACTACTGATGACTTTACGCGTGGCGTAGATTGCCTGGTTTATGAAATCGACGAAACTGCATTTGAAGATGGCTTTGGTCTTTTCAAAGCTGCATACCCCGTTGAATTGTTCGATTTGAACATCACTGATGAACATTACATGGTCTCTCAGATGCACTCATTGATTCTTGGTAATAACCAAGGCATGGGCGATCATGTTGGCCTTCGTATCTTGGACTTCATGGTTCCAGAAGTGATGATCAAGAAGTTTGATGGTCCAAATGTAGACATCACTGATCTTTGGAAACTATTGGGTCGTCCTGAAAAAGACGGCGGTTATATCGCTGGTACTATCATCAAGCCTAAATTGGGCTTGCGTCCTGAGCCATTTGCAAAAGCTGCATACCAATTCTGGTTGGGTGGCGATTTCATTAAAAATGATGAACCTCAAGGCAACCAGACTTTCTGCCGCATGAAAGATGTTATTCCACTGGTAGCACAAGCTATGGATCGTGCACAGCAAGAAACAGGCGAAGCAAAAATCTTCTCTGCAAACGTAACTGCCGATCACTATAAAGAATTGATTGCTCGTGGTGACTACATTAAAGGCGAATTTGCTAAATATGGCAACGAAAGCCACTTGGCATTCCTGGTTGATGGTGTTGTAACGGGTGTGCATGGTGTTACTACATGTCGTCGTGAGTTCCCAGACACATACCTGCATTATCATCGTGCTGGCCATGGTTCTTTCACCTCATACAAATCACCAATGGGTATGGATCCTTTGGTTCACATGAAGTTCGCACGTTTGATGGGTGCTTCTGGTATTCACACAGGAACTATGGGCTTCGGTAAAATGGAAGGTCATAACGACGAGCGCGTACTTTGTTACATGCTTGAACGTGATGAGTGCATGGGTCATTACTTCAACCAAAAATGGCATGGCATGAAACCAACAACTTCAATCATCTCTGGTGGTATGAATGCATTGCGCCTTCCAGCTTTCTTCGAAAACCTGGGACATGGCAACGTAATCAACACTTGTGGTGGCGGCGCATATGGTCACATCGACAGCCCTGCTGCTGGTGCAAAATCTTTGAGCCAAGCTTATGATTGCTGGAAAACTGGTACTGATCCAATTGAATACGCTAAAACTCATAACGAGTTCGCACGTGCATTTGAATCATTCCCAGGCGATGCTGACCAAGTATACGGTTCAGACTGGCGCGAAAAATTGGGCGTACATAAGTAAACCCAAGCTTTTTAAGCATGATTTAAAAGACCTCCACGCAAGTGGGGGTCTTTTTTTATGCTTAAAACGCATTATTTTTACCACCATTAGGCTTAAAAATAATTCCTTTTGTTTCTCTTCTTTTTGTAATGCCCATGCAATAGGCACTTGACCTGTTTCCTGCAAATAAGCATTGGTTCGAGAAAAGTAGCATTGACCAAAAAAACCTCGGTGCGCAGATAATGGCGATGGATGCGCAGCTTGAATGACCAAGTGCTTATTTTTATCAATACAAGCCCCTTTTTTTGTGGGCGTAACTACCCCAAAAGATAAAAACAACATGTGTTTTTTCTGCATTAATAAGGCGGATAATTTCGTCTGTGAAATGTTCCCAACCCTTTCCCTGATGCGAAGCTGCATGCCCTTCTTCTACCGTCAACCCGCGGTTCAGTAACAACACACCTTGCCTACCCAGTGGCTCAAATCTCCATTTTCAGGACATTTTACGCCCAAGTCATGTCTAGGTTCTTTATAAATATTCAACAATGAAGGGGGAATACGCACATCTTTTGCAACTGAAAAACAAAGACCATGCGCCTGCCCTTGCTTGTGATAAGGGTCTTGTCCTAAAATCACAACTTTCACATCTGCAAACAGCGTCAGGTTTCATGCTCTGAAGTATTGGTCAATTGGCGGATAAATACATTTACCTGCGTTTTTTTCTTGCTTAATAAAACGCGGATTCAAGTTGTAAGTGCAACTTTGATGAGGGTTTGAAAGAGCAAGCTGCGGTAGCAGTCTTGCGCTTCTCAAACACGATTTATCTATATTCTTACTCAAATACATAGTCAAAATAAAACCATGACCATGCACAGAAGCCTAGTCATCAAAATAATTGATGAAATCCATAAGAATTATAAACATGTTATTTTTATCCATCAGACTATAATTGCGATAAAGATTTTCAAAGAGGGTAAACTATGAGTAACCAAGAGCAATATAACATCAACACGGAACCTTTTTACCAGGCACAATCTGATGAAATAGAACTTTATGAAGCGGCCTACAACGCTCGTTTACCCGTCATGGTCAAAGGCCCAACAGGTTGCGGTAAGTCACGTTTTGTTGAATATATGGCTTGGAAACTAAAAAGACCTTTAATTACAGTTGCTTGTAACGAAGACATGACCGCCTCTGATTTGGTTGGTCGCTATTTATTAGATGCCAACGGTACGCGCTGGTTGGATGGTCCATTAACGACTGCAGCAAGAATTGGCGCCATTTGTTATTTGGATGAAATCGTAGAGGCTAGACAAGATACCACTGTGGTCATTCATCCACTCACTGACCATCGCCGTACTTTACCACTGGATAAAAAAGGTGAGTTACTTGAAGCACACCCTGATTTCCAATTGGTGATTTCATACAACCCTGGTTACCAAAGTTTGATGAAAGATTTAAAACAATCGACAAAACAACGGTTCACTGGCTTCGAGTTTGATTACCCATCTGAAGCAGTTGAAACGGGTATTGTGGCCAAAGAAACAGGCATTGAAACTGAGTTGGCTAAAAAGCTGGTTCAAATCGGCGCTGCTGCGCGCAATTTGAAAGGCCATGGTTTGGATGAAGGTATTTCAACTCGTTTACTTACTTATGCTGCAACATTAATCAAAGGTGGCATTGAATCAAAGGCAGCGTGTCGTATGGCGTTGGTTCGCCCGATTACCGACGATGTGGATATTCGCAAAACTTTGGATCACGCGATTGATACCATTTTTGCTTAAATGATGACTGAACAAGTAATCGAACGTTCTGCAAAAGCTCAAGCCTATTGGGAACAATTAGGCTGTCGCTTTGAAGCAGCAGACAGAGTCTTTGATGAGTGCATCAAAGAAGCTTTGGCCTTGCTTTCCCAGAAGGGCGTTTCAGTCTATATCGAAAACGCACGTTTTCTTGGAAAAATGGGACGTGGGCCAGAACCTATGCTGATTTACCTAGAAGAAGCGCCAACCATTGCCTCAATTGTTGGTGAAGAAATTTTATCTGAAATAAAAGATTTTTCGCTCTATCTTTCAAACCATACCAACCACCGATCCATTGCTCCTTTTTTACAATCGCTTACGGCAGTGACTCGCAGGTTACAAACCAGCACCCTGCTTCATCATTATTTTGATATACTCAAAGACATGGCAGAACGTACAACCAGTTCTGTGCATGGCGGTCATCACAATACTTACGAAAGCCCTGGTTTAACGGATTTATTGAACCAGGCACCACGCTTGTTGACCTTGTTAAACCTCGAAGGTTTACGCAACTGGGTTGACTACGGTATCCGTTATTATAAATCTCATCCCGAGCGCCAAAAAGACTATTTCAGTCTGCAAGCACCCGATGCGATGGCAGTGATGCAACGCGAGCGACACGGCACACTGTTGGTAGATAATGAGCATAAAATGGACTTATATTTACGCAGTGTCTGGGATGACTCTGATTATTTGGTTCCCTACTCTTTAGCCTTTGATGAGTTGCGTAAACCTATGCCTTATTACGATGACCTTGGCATCCGTTTGCCTGATGTTTATGGTGATGCACATGGCGTGAGAGGTGTAAACCGCTACCGCGCAGCTTTGGCGCACATGGCAGCACACCGTCGTTGGAGCAGCAAAATGATTGTCGACAACTGGAGTCCTTTCCAGCGTGTTGCAGTGGAATTCTTTGAAGATTCCCGCGTTGAATACTTAGCCATGAAAAGGCTTCCTGGTTTGCGAAAATACTTTATGGCGCTACACCCCATCCCTGATGAATCTGCCCTAAAGCTTGAAAATACATCTTTTGTCCGCCTACGTTTGGCGCTGCTTTCGCGTGCCATTCTTGATCCAGATTTTGAGGTTAAAGATCCCGATATTAAAGAGTTTGTCGCCAAATTCTTTGCAGAAATGGAAAAGGGTGAATCAAATTCTGAAGCTATGGCTGATTTGGGCCTTGCCTTTACTGCACGCACGCGCCGCCAATCCGACTTATTGCCTAATATCTATTTTGAAAATACCGAAGCCGATTACCGTGATGATAACCGCCATTTGTGGATTTATATTGAACAAGGTGATGATGAAGAAGACACCTTTGAACATCTTGAAAAACAAGATGAACAAGATGAGGTGCACTCGCTTCCCCCACGTCATTATCACGAGTGGGACTACAATTCACAACACTATCGCCCTGATTGGGTGAGTGTATATGAAGCCTTGCACCCATCAGGTGATGTACAAATCATTGATAAGATTTTAGAAAAACATGCTGCGCTGGCCAAACGCCTCAAAGCCATTCTTGATGTGCTCAAGCCACAACAAAAAGTGCGTATTCGTTATCAGGAAGAAGGTTCTGAGCTTGATTTGGATGTAGCGATTCGTTCACTTATTGATTTTAAAGCAGGCTCTCAACCTGACCCACGTATTAATATGAGTCATAAAAATGATGGTCGTGATATTGCCGTGATGTTGGTGCTCGACTTATCACAATCACTCAATGAAAAAGCGGCAGGTAGTAGCCAAACCATTTTGGAACTTTCACAGGAAGCTGTTTCATTACTTGCTTGGACGATTGATAAATTGGGCGATAAATTTGCCATTGGTGGTTTTAATTCCAATACCCGCCATGATGTTCGTTATTCGCATATCAAAGGTTTTGGTGAAAAATGGGACAATCAAGTCAAAGGTCGTCTTGCTGCTATGGAAGCCAAGTATTCAACGCGTATGGGTGCAGCCATGCGTCATGCAGCGCATTATTTAGAAGCCCAAAAGGCCGATAAAAAATTGATGCTCATCCTCACCGATGGTGAGCCTGCTGATATTGATGTCGAAGATTCGCAATTGCTGATTCAAGATACCCACAAAGCCGTGAAGGAGCTTGGTTCACAGGGCATTTACAGCTATTGCATCAACCTTGACCCCAAGGCCGATGAATACGTTGCAGACATTTTTGGGAAACAATACACAGTAATTGACAATGTAGATAAATTGCCTGAGAAACTACCTCAAATTTTCATGGCACTTACCAAGTAACATAAAAAAAACGTCATTCCCACGAAGGCGGGAATCCAGTCTTGTCCAGCTAAAATCTAACCGGCCCTCGTGGTCGGCTTTTTTATTCACTCAATTTTCACCCCGCTTTGACTATATCCTAAAACTCCATCTAGCGTCTTATTTTATTCAAAGATTTCAACCAACACTTTGATGATGAAGTAAAGTCTCGTCTCGCTGGCATGAAGGGCGGCTTATCCACACGTATGGGTGCTGCTTTACGTCATGCAGGTCAGCACCTATAAGCGCACGCAAGCGTTGATAATCATGATTGAAAAATACGGAGAATCGAGGTCAGAGAATCGTGTTTAGCGCATTTTCATGGTGCCGAATTTAGTCAGCATATACGCAGCCAAGATTTTAAAAACATTTGGGGCTGTCCCAGATAACTAGTTGTCATTCTTCTTAACCCATTGTTTTAACTGCTTTAATTTAACTTTAGAATCACTGTTGTTAAAACGCCACTCACATTCCTTCAAAAATAGCGGAAAATGCTC
>Ga0316204_10001051_pt1 | contig 82874 bp, 78 predicted proteins | sample 6monrhotite_MG_2_FD_205661 | JGI IMG/M metagenome (GOLD analysis project Ga0316204, IMG submission 205661) | Microbial mat bacterial communities from mineral coupon in-situ incubated in ocean water Damariscotta River, Maine, United States -... | ecosystem: Environmental > Aquatic > Marine >... | reverse complement strand
TTTTCGTTGTATTTACCGGCTTGCGAGGCAGAACCCGAGGGCAAACCGGAACCGGTTGACGCACCGGTGGCGCAAATCGCCCCCACATCCGGTGGGGTTGTTTTGCTGGTCGAGGACGAGGCCCCTGTGCGTGCATTCGCCTCACGTGCATTGCGGATGCGAGGGTTCAAAGTACTGGAGGCCGACAGCGCAGAGGCGGCGCTGGAAACCCTTGAGGATCAGGATTTGCACGTCGACGTTTTTGTTTCTGATGTTGTCATGCCGGGTATGGACGGGCCAACATGGGTGGAAATCGCGCTGCAAACGCGCCCGGATGCCCGGGTGATTTTTGTTTCAGGCTATGCCAAGGAATCATTCACCAGCCAACAGGCACGAACCCCGCAATCAACGTTTTTGTCTAAACCCTATTCCTTGGCCGATCTGACGGAATGTGTGCAAAATGAAATGCAATAAAGGGTCTACGGGCGCCGCCGTATCGCCGCATAAAGGGCGATTTCATCGGCGTAGCGTTGCATGAACAATGCGCGCGTTGCATCAGAAAGCGTCAGGTCACGCGGTTCTGATACATTGATACGTGGTGGATTCACTGTGGTTTTCAGGCGTTTTTCAAGGAAATTTTTAATTTTGTCCTGTTGGTCAAAAGCAAAAACATGCTGAACCGGATCGGTATTTTCCATCGGGGTCAAAAATGCTGTTTGATTGCCGACCGTTGAAAATTCCGATGGGGTATCTGACAGATGATCCCGCATGAATTCCTCAAATGTGATGTCGGTGGTCGAAGTTTGCCGCCCTTCGATAAAGCGCCGCTGACGATACCGGTACCAACTGCCCAACCAATCCAAAGGCTCTCGCATCACGGAAAAAAATTCCCAGTCAATAGCCTCGACCCGATCCAGCCCCGGCTGTATAAACTTCTGAAACCGGTACAAATGGCTGTGTTTTAATCCCGGCGGGTTGCGAAAAACCACATCAGCCTTGCCACCCAAGGCGGCCATCAACGCGGTGGAACCGGTTTTTGTGTTGGACAAAATCACCAGACGTTGCCGCCAAAATATCATCATTTCAGGTATTTACCGTAATTATGCTGTTATTGTTTCTTTAAACACTCTGTTAATTTTTTTCAACAATAGTGGACCTCAAAGGAAAGTGTCTAAAATTTACCTTGCAATGTTCTCTTTTTATTCTCATAACAAAAAGAACAAGGCAAGAACATCAAGTGGCATTGTCGCGCACCGCGCGACGTGAAATAAGGGACCAGAAACATGGTAACGGCAGATCTTTTGACAATGAAAAAACCAGACTCAAACAAACTGAAGGCGCTGGACAGCGCCTTGGCCCAAATCGAACGGCAATTCGGCAAGGGCTCGATTATGAAGCTGGGCCAAACAGGCGCAACACAGGAAATTTCAGCGACCTCGACCGGGTCACTGGGGCTGGACATCGCGCTGGGTATTGGTGGTTTGCCCAAGGGGCGGGTGATCGAAATTTATGGCCCTGAAAGTTCTGGCAAAACCACGCTGACACTGCATTGCATTGCCGAAGAACAGAAACTGGGCGGGGTTTGCGCCTTTGTGGATGCCGAACACGCGCTTGATCCGCAATACGCCAAAAAACTGGGCGTCAATCTGGACGAGCTGTTGATTTCCCAACCTGACACCGGCGAACAGGCACTTGAAATCACCGAAACATTGGTGCGTTCGGGGGCGGTGAATATGGTGGTGGTTGATTCCGTGGCCGCCCTGACCCCAAAATCAGAACTTGAGGGTGATATGGGTGACCGTCAAGTTGGCGCCCAAGCCCGTTTAATGAGCCAGGCGATGCGAAAGCTGACCGGTGCGATCAATAAATCCAACTGTATGGTGATTTTCATCAACCAAATCCGGATGAAAATTGGCGTGATGTTTGGCAGCCCCGAAACCACAACCGGGGGTAACGCGCTGAAATTCTATTCTTCTGTTCGTTTGGATATTCGCCGCATTGGATCGGTCATGGATCGTGAAGAAGTTGTCGGTAACGCCACCCGGGTGAAAGTGGTGAAAAATAAAGTGGCCCCGCCGTTTAAGCAGGTGGAATTTGACATCATGTATGGCGAAGGCATTTCCAAGATGGGTGAAATCATCGACTTGGGAGTCAAGGCCGGGATCGTCGAAAAATCTGGCTCATGGTATTCTTACGGCGATGAACGCATCGGCCAAGGGCGAAAAAACGTTAAAAACTATCTTATAGACAACCCCAAAATTGCGCTGGAATTGGAAGATAAAATTCGCGCCGCCCATGGTCTTGATTTTGACATGTCAGGGGCAGGGGGCGAGGCTGAGGCCGGAAAATCCGACGATAGCGACGTGCTAGAGGCGTAAAATTTCAAAATCACACGTGAAATGGCCAAGGTTAACGCCTTGGCTTTTTTCTTGCGGTGGACAGTACCGCAGCGCAGCGATAAATAAGTCTGACATTCTAACGCCGGAAATCAGACCCCATGCAAACGCTCAACGATATTCGATCCTCTTTCCTGTCCTATTTTGAAAAACAGGGCCACCGGGTTGTCGACAGCTCGCCCCTGGTGCCGCGCAACGACCCGACCCTGATGTTTGTCAATTCAGGCATGGTCCAGTTCAAAAACATGTTCACCGGCGTTGAAAACCGCGATTATGTGCGCGCCACGTCGGCACAAAAATGCGTGCGCGCGGGGGGCAAGCACAATGATCTGGATAACGTGGGGTATACGGCGCGCCACCATACGTTTTTTGAAATGATGGGCAATTTTTCCTTTGGCGATTATTTCAAGGCCGATGCCATTCTTTTCGCTTGGGAAATGGTGACCAAAGTACTGGGGATCGATAAAAACCGGCTCTATGTTACGGTTTATCACACCGATGACGAGGCCGCCGAGATTTGGAAAAAGGTGGCTGGATTGCCGGATGATCGCATCATTCGTATTGCAACGGACGACAATTTCTGGCGCATGGGTCCTACGGGGCCGTGTGGGCCTTGTACCGAAATTTTCTATGACCATGGCGATCACATTTGGGGTGGCCCGCCGGGTTCGCCCGAGGAAGACGGCGACCGGTTCGTGGAAATCTGGAACCTTGTGTTCATGCAAAATCAACAGTTTGAGGACGGGACAATGCAACCCCTGCCCAAACAATCGATCGATACCGGCATGGGCATCGAGCGGGTGGCCGCGCTGTTGCAGGGCACCAACGACAATTATGCCACCGATCTGATGCGCTATCTGATCGAGGCCTCGGCAAATGAAACCAGCACCGATCCCGATGGCGATGGTAAAACCCACCACCGGGTGATTGCGGATCATTTGCGGTCAACCTCGTTTCTGTTGGCTGACGGGGTGATGCCGTCCAATGACGGGCGCGGTTATGTGTTGCGCCGAATTATGCGTCGCGCCATGCGGCATGCGCATTTGCTGGGGGCCAAAGACCCGTTGATGCATCGGTTGGTGCCGGCCTTGGTCACCCAAATGGGTGGGGCCTATCCCGAATTGCGTCAGGCGCAATCGCTGATTACCGACACGCTGAAACAAGAAGAAACCCGTTTCAAACAGACCTTGGATCGCGGTTTGAAATTGCTGGACGACGAGGTTGCGGGCCTCAGCAAAGGTGCCGATCTGCCCGGCCGTGCGGCGTTTAAATTGTACGATACATTTGGATTTCCCCTTGATTTGACGCAAGACGCGTTGCGCGAAAAGGGGTTGGGGGTCGATACTGACGGGTTTGATACCGCCATGGCCGAACAAAAGGCCAAGGCGCGCGCGGCTTGGGTCGGCACCGGGGAGGTCGCCGATGCCAGCCTTTGGTTTGATCTGGCCGATACGCATGGGGCGACGGATTTCCTGGGTTATGACACTGAAATTGCCGAAGGGCAGGTTTTGGCGGTGATCAAAGACGGCGCTGTCGTGGATGCGGCCAAGACCGGTGATACGGTGCAAATCGTGCTGAACCAAACACCGTTTTATGCGGAATCTGGTGGTCAGGTTGGCGATGCGGGGCTGCTTAAAACCGCAAGCGGCACGGTGGCAATCACCGATACACGCAAAAACGCGGGTTTGTTTATTCATATTGGCAAGGTTGCCAGCGGCAGCGTTTCAAGTGGCGAGGCCGCTGAACTGACCGTGGATCACAGTCGCCGCAGCGCCATTCGCGCCAACCATTCGGCGACGCATTTATTACACGAAGCACTGCGCGATGCGCTGGGTGATCACGTTTCCCAGCGCGGCAGTCTGAATGCGCCGGATCGGTTGCGGTTCGATTTTTCCCATAATGCCGCCGTCAGCCAGGCCGATATTCGCGCCATTGAAGAAGAAGTTAACGGCTATATCCGCCAGAACGCGCCAGTGGATACACGGATCATGACACCGGACGACGCCCGCGCCTTGGGTGCGCAAGCGCTGTTTGGTGAAAAATATGGTGACGAGGTTCGGGTTGTATCCATGGGCCAGCAGGCGGGATCAGGCAAAGGGGCGGCGGGGGATACCTATTCGCTGGAGCTTTGCGGTGGCACGCATGTGCGCCAAACCGGGGATATTGGCACTTTTGTTGTGCTGGGCGACAGCGCGTCAAGCGCCGGTGTGCGCCGGATCGAGGCCCTGACCGGGGCGGCGGCGTTTGCCCATTTGCGCAATCAGGATCATCGGTTGTCCGAGGTTGCCGGCATGTTGAAAGCGCAATCAGATGAGGTTGGGTCGCGGGTTAGATCCCTGATGGACGAACGTAAAAGCCTGCAAAATCAACTGGCCGAGGCGCGCCGCGCACTGGCGATGTCGGGGGGGGGCGATCACGCCGCACCAACGGCTGTCGAGGTGGCGGGGGTGAAATTTCACGCCCAGGTTCTAAGCGGTGTGACGGGCAAGGATTTGCCGGCGCTGGTGGATGAATACAAGGCCAATCTTGGGTCAGGCGCGGTGTTGTTGATCGCCGATACCGGCGGCAAAGCGGCGGTGGCCGCCGGTGTGACTGCGGATTTGATGGATCGGATTTCTGCTGTTGATCTGGTCAAGGCTGCCGTGGTTGAACTGGGCGGCAAGGGCGGTGGCGGTCGGGCGGATATGGCCCAAGGCGGCGGCGCAAGTGCACAAAATTCGGAAAATGCAATCAAGGCCGCAACAGCGGTTCTGGAAGGAAAATAATATGTCAGCTTATTCAATCGTTCATGTCGACGTTTTTGATGCCGAAACCTATGCTAAATACGCCGCCCTGGCTGGCCCGGCGGTGGCCGCCGCTGGCGGTAGGTTTTTGGCCCGTGGCGGGCGGGCCGAACAATTTGAAGGAGAGGGCCGGTCGCGCAACGTGCTGATCGAATGGCCCGATTTTGACACCGCCAAGGCGTTTTATGAAGGGGCGGCGTATCAGGCGGCGATGGAATTTTCGCGACCTTCATCGACGCGTGAATATACGATTGTCGAGGGTGTCTAAAAGATTCCATGCCTTCGGCGAGGATATTTAAGACCAAGAGAAACCACATCAGGGGGCCATTGTTTGGCCCCTTTTCAATGCGCCGTGGCGTTTGAGAATAGGTGGATGATCAAGATACCGACCAGGATCAGCGCCATGCCAAGAATGGCGGGTAGATCAAGGTTTTGCTTGAAGTAAAAATATCCGATCAGCGAAATCAGCACAATCCCCGTGCCCGACCAAATCGCGTACATGATGCCCACGGGCAATACGCGCAGGGTGAGGGAAAGAAAGAAAAACGCCGCCGCAAAGCATATCGCTACCAGGACCGAGGGCCATAGCCGGGTGAATTGCTGGCTGCTTTGGATCGCCGAGGTACCGATGGTTTCAAAGATCACCGCCAGGAAAAGATAGACATAATGCATGTTGGACCGCCTGATAATCGCTGGCCGACTGTGCCTAAAAAAAAGGGCGACCTCAAGGGTCGCCCGTGTTCCGCAAGAAATTTTTCTTACATGGCTTTGTTCAGGTTCTCGTCAATTTTGGCGAGAAACCCTTCGGTGGTCAGCCATTTCTGATTTGGCCCCACCAGCAGGGCCAGATCTTTGGTCATGTCACCGGATTCCACCGTGTCCACGGTCACTTTTTCCAGTGTTTCCGCGAATTTTTGCAATTCCGCGTTGCTGTCTAGTTTGGCGCGATGTTTCAGGCCGCCGGTCCAGGCAAAAATCGAGGCGATGGAGTTTGTCGACGTGGCCTCGCCCTTTTGATGCTGGCGATAATGGCGCGTAACCGTGCCATGTGCGGCCTCGGATTCAACGGTATTGCCATCGGGTGTCATCAAAATCGAGGTCATCAGACCGAGCGAGCCAAAACCCTGCGCCACGGTATCGGATTGAACGTCGCCGTCATAGTTTTTACAGGCCCAGACATAACCACCCGACCATTTCATCGCCGAGGCCACCATATCGTCGATCAGCCGGTGTTCGTAATGAATGCCGGCCTTTTTGAATTTATCGGCAAACTCGGCGTCGTAAACCTCTTGAAAGATGTCTTTGAAACGACCGTCGTAGATTTTCAATATGGTATTTTTGGTGGACAGATACACCGGCCAGCCCAGCGACAGACCATAGTTCAACGAGGCACGGGCAAAATCATAGATCGACTGATCGATGTTATACATGCCCATATAAACGCCGGAACTTTCGGCATCGTAAACGTCACGTTCAATCACCGTGCCGTCCTGGCCGACAAATTTCATGCTCAGCTTGCCGGCACCGGGAAATTGAAAATCGGTGGCGCGATATTGATCGCCAAAGGCGTGGCGACCAACAACAATGGGCTGTGTCCACCCGGGCACAAGGCGCGGCACGTTTTTACAAATGATCGGCTGGCGGAAAATTACCCCGCCCAAAATGTTGCGGATCGTGCCATTGGGGCTGCGCCACATTTGTTTAAGGCCAAATTCCTCGACCCGTTGCTCGTCCGGTGTGATGGTCGCGCATTTAACGCCAACACCGTATTTTTTGATCGCTTCGGCGGAGTCAATTGTGATTTGGTCGTTGGTGTCGTCACGCGCCTGAATGCCCAGATCGTAATATTTCAGATCAATGTCCAGATAGGGCAGGATCAGTTTTTGTTTGATGAAATCCCAGATGATCCGGGTCATTTCATCGCCGTCAAGTTCGACAACGGGGTTTTCTACTTTGATTTTCGACATGGGGCCCTCGGTTTGCAGATGGTGATGTGCCTGAGCGATGCTATAGCGCACCGCAGGCGATCTGAAAAGTATGCAATTGTATACAAATTGCCGCAACCGATGCCCCGAAGTGAAAAGACGCGCCTTTTAGGGCGTAGTAGGCGGCGCTTTCTTCAGGGCGTCTTGCAGAAATTCACGGGCGCGCCTTTCGGCCAGGCGCACCCGAATTGCGGTGCTGTAGGCCTCTTGTGTGGTGGCGGAACTGGCCCCAAGAACATCGCCGATCTTGGCCAAAATGGTTTCGTCGCCCAGCTTGGCCGCCGCTTCCAGCGCGTCTTGGGCCAATTGGTCGGCCAGATCCTCGACCACCCCCATCAGCGGGTATTTTCCGTCAAACGGCGGCGCACATAGGTATCAACCGACCCCAGCATCGTATCCATATGCGGATCTTCAAAAAAGTGACCGGCGCCATCCACCTGTTCGTGGGTGACGGTGATGCCTTTTTGTTCGTGCAGTTTTTCCACCAGATGGCGGGTGTCTTCGGGCGGCGCAACACGGTCGGCGGACCCGTTGATGACCAGCCCGGAACTGGGGCAGGGCGCCAGAAAGGAAAAATCATACATGTTGGCCGGGGGCGATACCGAAATGAAACCGGTGATTTCAGGGCGGCGCATCAAAACCTGCATGCCAATCCAGGCACCAAAGGAAAAACCGGCAACCCAGCAATGTTTGGAATTTGGGTTCATCGATTGCAAATAATCCAGCGCCGAGGCGGCATCTGACAGCTCGCCAATGCCTTGGTCATATTCGCCCTGGCTGCGGCCGACACCGCGAAAGTTGAACCGCAGAACCGTAAAACCCATCTTAAAGAAAGTGTAATGCAGGTTGTAAACCACACGATTGTTCATCGTGCCGCCAAATTGCGGGTGCGGATGCAAAACAATCGCCAAAGGCGCGTCTTTTTCTTTTTGCGGGTGATAGCGCCCCTCAAGGCGGCCTTCGGGTCCGGGGAAAATTACTTCGGGCATGGAGATCCTTGTCGAATTATTCTGCCGCAGTCTTTGAACCGTGATCTCTAATGTTGACCTTAATAGTCAGACACTTTAGAACACTTCTAAATTGGGCGCTGTTGGCGATTTGTTCCCCCGTCAGGTAATGATATTGGGGCCAATCGTCAATCAAATAGCGATGAGGTCGGTCATGAAACTAAGCACAAAGGGTCGGTATGCCATGGTCGCCTTGGCGGATTTGGCCTGCATCGCTTCGCCCCGCCTGACCAGCCTGTCGGATATTTCCCGCCGTCAGGATATTTCGCTGCCTTATCTGGAACAATTGTTTGTAAAATTGCGCCGTGCGGGGTTGGTGGAATCGGTGCGCGGGCCGGGTGGTGGTTATCGCTTGGCCAAGCTGCCGTCGGAAATCCGCGTGTCTGATATTCTGGGCGCGGTGGATGAAACCGTGTCTGCCCTGTACCAAGGTGGTGGTGTGTCTGGCGGCAGTTCAGGGTCAAAGGCGCAATCCATGGCGAACCGTTTGTGGGAAAACCTGTCGGCCAATGTTTATGTGTTTTTGCACCAGACCCGCCTGTCGGACGTGATTGAAAACGAATTAACCCCGTGCCCTGCCGTGCCCAACCTGTTTGAAGTGGTGGACGAGGCATGAGCGGGCATATTTATCTGGACTGGAACGCCACCGCGCCGTTGCGGCCCGAGGCACGCGCGGCGATGATTGCGGCGATGGATGTTGTCGGCAACCCGTCCTCGGTGCATCTGGATGGGCGCGCCGCAAAATCGATCATAGAAACGGCGCGCGCGCAACTGGCCGAAGCCACAGGGGCCATGGGGCAAGACATCACCTTTACCTCGGGCGCAACCGAAGCGGCCACATTGGCCACGGCGGGGCGTGATTTGATCGGGGCACCGATTGAACATGACGCGGTTTTTGCGGTTGTGCAAAATGGCCTGCGTGTCGACACAAACGGCAAAGTCACCGCGCTTGATGCAGCGCACAGCACGCTGCAACTGGCCAATTCCGAAACCGGCATTTTGCAGGAACTGCCCGCCGGTCTTGCGCTGTCTGACATTACGCAAGGGCTGGGCAAAGTGCCTTTTGCCTTTAATTGGTCCGGCATTGATATGGCCATCGCCTCGGCCCACAAATTGGGCGGGCCCAAAGGTGTTGGTGCGCTGATCTTGCGTCAAGGCATTGAAGTGCAAGCGCAATTGCGCGGTGGTGGTCAGGAAATGGGGCGTCGTGCGGGCACCGAGAACCTGATTGGAATCGCCGGTTTTGGGGCGGCTGCCACGGCCGCCGCGCGTGATCTGGCCAATGGCGTCTGGGAACAGGTTGCACAAAAGCGCGATATGTTAGAAGAGGCGTTAAAGACGGCAGAGGGTGGTTTTATAATCGGACTTAACGCACCGCGTTTGCCCAATACCACCTGCATTGCCAGCCCCGGCTGGAAGGGCGAAACCCAAGTGATGCAAATGGATTTGGCGGGTTTTGCCATATCCGCCGGTTCCGCCTGTTCCAGTGGCAAAGTCAAAGCCAGCCGTGTATTGGCGGCGATGGGCCATGATGAAATAACGTCGATGAGCGCAATTCGCGTTTCCATCGGCCCGGAAACCAAAGACGAAGACGTGCTGCGATTTGCCGACACTTGGCTGGCCGCACACAAGAAATTCCGCGCCCGCGCGGCCTGAGGGAAAGCAAGCGATGAACCATGTTGATGAAATGATTGCCAAAGACGGCGTTGAAGAAGATACCGTTGAGGCGGTGAAATCGCTGGCTGGTGCCTATAAATACGGCTGGAAAACCGATATCGAGATGGAATATGCCCCCAAGGGCCTGTCGGCGGACATCGTGCGGCTGATTTCTGGCAAAAACGACGAACCGGAATGGATGCTGGACTGGCGTTTGGCCGCCTATGAGCGCTGGTTGAAGCTGGTGGAACCGACATGGGCGATGGTGGATTATCCGAAAATCGATTTTCAGGATCAATATTATTACGCCCGCCCCAAAAGCATGGAAGAAAAACCCAAATCACTGGATGATGTCGATCCAAAGCTGTTGGAAACCTATAAAAAACTGGGCATTCCGTTGAAGGAACAGGCATTGCTGGCAGGTGTCGAGGCCCCCGAGGGCGAGCGCCGTGTCGCGGTGGATGCGGTCTTTGACAGCGTTTCCTTGGGCACAACTTTCCGCGAGGAACTGGCCAAAGCAGGCGTGATTTTTTGTTCCATATCAGAAGCAATCCGCGAGTATCCCGAATTGGTGCGCAAATATCTGGGTTCGGTGGTGCCGGTGTCTGACAATTATTACGCCACCCTGAATTCCGCCGTATTTTCAGACGGTTCCTTTGTTTACGTGCCCCCCGGCGTGCGCTGTCCGATGGAACTGTCGACCTATTTTCGGATCAATGCCGAAAACACCGGCCAATTTGAACGCACGCTGATCATTTGCGACAAGAACGCCTATGTTTCCTATCTGGAAGGCTGTACCGCGCCACAACGCGACATTGCGCAACTGCACGCGGCGGTGGTGGAAATCGTCATCATGGAAGACGCCGAGGTGAAATATTCCACCGTGCAAAACTGGTATCCGGGGGATGAAAACGGCAAGGGCGGGATTTACAATTTTGTCACCAAACGCGCCGACTGTCGGGGTGATCGCGCCAAGGTGATGTGGACGCAGGTGGAAACCGGGTCCGCGGTGACGTGGAAATACCCGTCGTGTATTTTGCGCGGCGACGACAGTCAGGGCGAGTTTTATTCCATCGCGATTGCCAACAACATGCAACAGGCCGACACCGGTACCAAGATGGTGCATCTGGGCAAAAACACCAAATCGCGGATCGTATCCAAAGGCATTTCGGCAGGGCGCGCACAAAACACCTATCGCGGGCTGGTTTCAATGCATCCCAAGGCCAAAAGCAGCCGTAATTACACGCAATGTGACAGCCTTTTGATTGGCGACAAATGCGGCGCCCATACCGTGCCTTATATTGAGGTGCGCAACAATTCATCGCGCGTTGAACACGAGGCCACGACATCCAAGGTTGACGACGATCAACTGTTTTATTGCCGTCAACGCGGCATGGGCGAAGAAGAAGCCGTGGCGTTGGTGGTGAACGGTTTTTGCAAAGACGTATTGCAGGCCTTGCCCATGGAATTTGCCATGGAAGCGCAGGCGTTGGTGGCGATTTCTCTTGAAGGATCAGTGGGTTAAAATGAACACGACAACAAAATACGATTTGGTCGCCGATGACGACTTTGGCCAATGCTTCTGTTGTTTTCGAAAACAACACGGTGAACGAATTTCAGTGTGATACCCCAAAGATGAATTTTCTGGTGGCCCCTAACCGGGCACCAACACGGAACGACGATCACGTGAGTGATACATGAACAGGAAGAAAAAAATGTTAAAAATTAGTGACTTGCGGGTCGAACTTGAAGAAGAAGATAAAAAAATCCTGAAAGGTGTAAACCTTGAAATTGGGGCGGGCGAAGTTCATGCCATCATGGGGCCAAACGGGTCTGGTAAATCGACGCTTTCATATGTTTTGTCTGGTCGCGACGGCTATGAGGTAACAGATGGCACCGCCACGTTGGATGATGCCAGCTTGTTGGACATGGATCCCGAAGAGCGCGCCGCCGCTGGCCTGTTTTTGGCGTTTCAGTATCCGGTGGAAATTCCCGGTGTGGGCAACATGACGTTTTTGCGCACGGCGGTAAATTCCCAGCGCAAAGCCCGTGGGCAAGATGAAATGTCGGCCGGTGAGTTTCTGAAAGTGGTGCGTGCCAAGGCAAAATCATTGCAGATCGACGCCGACATGCTGAAACGTCCGGTTAATGTCGGCTTTTCTGGCGGCGAAAAAAAACGCAATGAAATTTTGCAAATGGCGATGCTGGAACCGAAAATGTGCATTCTGGATGAAACCGATTCCGGCCTTGATGTTGACGCGATGAAATTGGTTTCCGACGGCGTAAATGCCTTGCGTGATGCGGGCCGCTCATTCCTTGTTATTACGCATTATCAACGGCTTCTGGATCATATCAAACCTGATTTTGTGCATATCATGGCCGATGGCCGGATCATTAAAACCGGTGGGCCTGACTTGGCGCTCGAGGTTGAAAACAACGGTTATGCCGATTTGTTAGAGGAAACAGCCTGATGCCCGCCACCGCCCGAACCGAGCTTGATCGCGCGATCGCCCTGCCTGACGCTGGCTGCTGGGGGACCAAAGCGCGGGCTGAAGCACTGGCGCGGCTGACATCGATAGGCCTGCCAACGCGACGTGACGAATATTGGAAATATACCCGCCCGGACACATTGACCAGCGCGACGCCAACCCCTGCCGCCATTTTTGACAACAGTGACGAGGCGCCAATTTTTGGCGCTGTGGATTGCCTGCGTATCACCTTTGTTGACGGGGTGTTTGACGCATCTGCCTCGGATGATCTGGATATGGCCGGCGTTTCTGTCGAACGTTTGGCCAGCGCAATGGCGCATGACATTCATTGGGCCAAGGATTTATACGGTGCGCTGGAAACCAACGGCCAAAAACCTGTCACACGGCCCTTGGCGGCGCTGAACTCCGCCACGGCAACAGATGGTTTGGTGATCCACGTAACAGGGCAGGCGGCCAAGCCAATTTTGATCAGATATCTGCACCAAAACGAAACTTCGGATGTTGTTTTGCACCATGTGATAAAGTTGGAGGCGAATGCCTCGCTGACGGTTTTGGAAAGTGGTCCTGCGGCGGCGCGTTTGAACAAGGTGATGGAGGTTGATTTGGGCGATCAGGCCAATTTCAACCATATTCGCACCCAGGGACGGGATCACGCGCGCCGCGCTGTGACGCATATTTTTGCCCGTCTTGCCACGGAAAGCCGTTTCAAGTCCTTTACGCTGACCGCCAATGGCGTGCTGACGCGCAATGAATGTGTGATCGAGTTGACGGGAAATGACGCCTTTGCCCATGTGGCGGGGGCGGCGCTTGGGGACGGTGATTTTCTGCATGACGATACGGTGTTTATCACCCATGATGCACAAAATTGTGAAAGCCGTCAGGTGTTTAAAAAGGTGCTGCGCAACGGTGCAACCGGGGTTTTTCAGGGCAAAATTCTGGTAAAACCCGGCGCCCAAAAAACCGATGGCTATCAGATTTCGCAGGCTTTGTTGCTGGATGATGACAGCCAGTTTTTGGCCAAGCCCGAGCTGGAAATCTATGCCGATGATGTTGCCTGTTCGCATGGTTCCACAACCGGTGCGATCGACGAAACCGCGCTGTTTTACCTGCGGTCGCGCGGCATTGACCGAACGGAGGCACAAGATTTGCTGGTTTTGTCGTTTCTTGCCGAAGCAATTGCCGAAATCGAGGAGCAAACACTGGCAGATGAAATTCAGGCCCGGTTGGAAAACTGGCTGAAACGGCATCGGGCCTGAGATGTCGGCAGTTCGAGATATTATCGCCACCTATCGGCGCCCGCGTGAGGTTTTTACCCGGTGGATCGGTGGTGAACCCGACGAGCCGCGTGCCCTGATTGTGGTGATGTTCGCCTGTAGCGTGGTATTTTTGTCGCAATGGCCCGTCGCTGCGCGGCAATCTTTTGTTACCGGTGATGATATTGCGCCACAAATCGGCGGCAATCTGATGGCCTGGCTGTTTATCGCGCCGCTTGCGCTTTATGCCATCGCCTGGATCAGCCATTTGGCGCTTCGGCTTTTGGGGGGAAACGGCAACGGTTTTGCCAGCCGGATGGCATTGTTCTGGGCACTGCTTGCAGCCAGCCCCTTATGGCTGTTAAACGGTTTGGTAACGGGCATCATCGGTGCCGGTTTTCAGGCACAGATGATTGGATCGTTGGGTTTTTTCGCCTTTTTGATCTTTTGGGCTGTTGGGATAAAAACGGCGCATTTTCAAACTAATAAGGCGTAATCTTCATGCAGTTTACAGTGCAGTCTATCATGCAGCTTGTTGGCGAAACGCTGCGACAGCCGCATAGTGTTGCGGCGCGGTTGAAACCTGAATTTGTGCCGCGGAATGTTCTTTGGCTGATTATCATCGTGCTGTCTGTTTTGTCGGCCATTTTGGCGACGCTGGGCGGTACTGTTTCCGCCGGCGCACTGATGGCAAAACCCTTTGGTATGGCCATAATGACGTTCGGTCTGTTGATCTTGACGATCTTTGGCAGCCAGCTGGTTTGTCGGTTTTTTGGCGGCACAGGCACGTTGAATCAGGCGATGTTATTACTGTCCTGGCAACATTTTGTGGTGCTGTGCCTGCAAGTGGTCGGCTTTCTTGCCTCGATTATATTGGCGCCTTTGTCGGGGCTGATCACCCTGGGAATCGGGGTTATTGCCTTTTGGCAAATGGCGGTATTTATCAAGGTATTACATGATTTTAAGTCGCTGGGTAACGTGATCGGCGGGATATTGGCGTTGTATTTTGGCGTCGCGTTTTTCGCATTTCTGATACTGGCGCCGCAACTTGGCGGGGCGATGTGATGTATAACGTTGAAAATATCCGCAGTGATTTCCCTATTCTGTCACGCGAAATTAACGGTAAACCATTGATATATCTGGATAATGGAGCCTCGGCACAAAAGCCCCAAGCGGTGATCGATGCGGTTACGGTTGGCTATCGGGACGAATATGCCAACGTGCATCGCGGATTACATTATCTGTCGAATTTGGCCACCGACAAATATGAGGCAGTGCGTGGCAAGGTGGCGCGTTTTCTGAATGCCGCCGATGAGAATCACATTGTTTTCAACACCGGCACCACCATGGGCATCAATATGATCGCCTATTCCTGGGCGATGCCGCGTCTGAGGGCCGGGGATGAAATCATCCTGTCGATTATGGAACATCACGCCAACATTGTGCCCTGGCATTTTCTGCGCGAACGTTTGGGTGTCGTGCTGAAATGGATCGACACCGATGCCAGTGGCGCCTTGGATCCGCAAAGGGTTATTGACGCTATTGGTCCCAAAACAAAATTACTGGCAATAACACATGTTTCCAACGTATTAGGAACCAAAGTTGATGTAAAATCCATCACCAGGGCGGCCCATGAAAAGGGCGTGCCGGTGTTGGTTGATGGCTCACAGGCGGCGGTGCATATGCCGGTGGATGTCCAAGATATCGATTGTGATTTTTATGCCATTACCGGCCATAAATTATATGGGCCATCTGGGTCCGGTGCGATCTATATCAAACCGGAACGCATGACCGAGATGCAACCTTTTCTGGGTGGCGGTGACATGATCAATCAGGTTAGCCGCGAAACCGTCAGCTATAACACGCCGCCGATGAAGTTTGAGGCGGGCACCCCGGGCATTGTGCAAACCATTGGCTTAGGGGCGGCGCTTGATTATTTGATGGGCGTTGGCATGGATAATATTGCCGCGCACGAAACCGGGCTTTGCGCCTATGCCAGCGAACGGCTGCATGGGTTGAACTGGTTGTCGGTTCAGGGGCAAACCCCTGATAAGGCCGCTATTTTCAGCATGACCATGGCCGGTGGTGCGCATCCGCATGATCTTTCGACGATTCTGGATAAACGCGGCATCGCGGTGCGGGCGGGCCATCATTGTGCGCAACCTTTGATGGCGCATCTGGGGGTGACGGCCACGGCGCGCGCCAGTTTTGGCATGTATAATACCAAGGCCGAGGTTGACGCGCTCATTGACGGGCTGGAACTGTGCAACCGGTTGTTGGGCTGAGGTGATTTTGGCATTGCGGCCCCGTGCTGGTTTCAGTATTCAACCGTTAATGCACCCGTAGCTCAGCTGGATAGAGCGCTGCCCTCCGAAGGCAGAGGCCAGAGGTTCGAATCCTCTCGGGTGCACCATCTCACAACGGTATTGTTTGGGGTTGAATTGCCGCGTATCTGTTGCGTGTGCGGTTTGCCGGGCGGGTTCACCTTGTCATCCAGCGTGCAATTTGAAGACGTGCCAAGCGTTTGATTTACCGAAGCTGAGATTTTGGAAATCTAAAAATGTAATTTGCTACCTGTTCATTTTCAACGATCTGCGGCAACTTCCGCGCAAAATTGAACAGTGATAGGACAAATTGTGGCCCGTATTTACCTGAAAAAAGCTGAAAAAACATCGGCAACTGCGGCTGATACCACCCAAGATATCGTGCGTGAAATCTTGAGCGAGATCGAAGCGGGCGGCGATGCCAAAGCATTGGAATACGCCGCAAAATTGGACAAATACACCGGTCCTGCCTTACTGGACCGCGCGGCAATTGATGCCGCGTCCGCCAAGGTTTCGCAAAAACTGAAAGACGATATTCGCTTTGCCCATGACAATATCCGCCGGTTTGCACAGGCCCAAAAAGGCACCATATCCGACATGGAATATGAAATTGAACCGGGTCTGATGGCGGGTCAGCGGATGATCCCGGTGCGTGCGGTGGGGTGTTATGTCCCCGGCGGGCGGTATTCCCATGTGGCCAGTGCGATGATGACGGTGACCACGGCCAAGGTTGCCGGGGTCACCAGCATCACCGCCTGTTCGCCGCCACAGGGCGACGCAGGTCTGAACCCGGCGATTATCTATGCCGCCGATATTTGCGGCGCCGATCAAATCCTGTCGCTTGGCGGGGTTCAGGGTGTTGCGGCCATGGCCTATGGTCTGTTTGGTCTGCCCAGTGCCGATCTTATCGTGGGCCCCGGCAATCAGTTTGTCGCCGAGGCAAAACGCCAGCTGTTTGGCCGCGTGGGCATTGATATGATCGCCGGGCCAACCGACAGCCTGATTTTGGCCGATAAATCGGCAGATGCCTTTATTGTCGCCACCGATTTGGTCGGGCAGGCGGAACACGGCTATAATTCACCGGTTTGGCTGGTCACCGATGACAGGGCCTTGGCCGAGGATGTGATGGCCCGCGTGCCTGCCTTGATCGATGATCTGCCGCCGGTAAACCGTGACAATGCTTTTGCGGCGTGGCGCGACTATGCCGAGGTGATCGTTTGTGATGATCGCGAAGAAATGGCCGCCACTTCGGATGATTACGCGCCGGAACATTTGACCGTACAGGCGCAGGATTTGGATTGGTGGTTGAACCGCCTGCAATGTTACGGCTCGTTGTTTTTGGGCGAAGAAACCACCGTGGCCTATGGCGATAAATCCACCGGCACCAACCATGTGCTGCCAACATCGGGTTCGGCGCGGTATACCGGTGGCCTGTCGGTTCACAAATACATGAAAATTGTCACATGGCAGCGCGCCACGCGGGAGGGTTCAAAACGTGTCGCCGAGGCATGTGCGCGGATTTCCCGCCTTGAAGGTATGGAAGGTCATGCCCGCACGGCGGATGTGCGACTGGCGAAATACTTTCCCGGTGAAAACTTTGATCTTTCGGCCGAAGAATGAGCCAAAGCGCCTTTTGTGTAGCGTCTAAAACCATCTGTGTCACCGGTGCCAGTTCCGGCATCGGTCGCCACATTGCCAGTTATTTGGCCAACCAAGGTGCCAATGTCGTGGCTGTTGCGCGTCGGGGTGATGCGCTGGCCGATTGGGAACAAACAACGGGCGGTACTGTGGCCAGCGTTGCCGCCGATCTGGGGCAGATCGACCAGATCGGTGCCATTGGCGATGAAATCGCGGCGCATTTTGGGGCCGTGGATATTTTGATCAATGCCGCCGGTTTGAACCCGCGCCTGCACGCCGATCAAGTCACGCCCAAACACTGGCAACAAACCATCGACATCAACCTGAGTGCGTCGTTTTTTCTGGCGCAACATTTTGTGCCCGGCATGCAGGCGCGGGGCTGGGGGCGGGTAATCAATTTTGCGTCCCTTCAATCGCGCCGTGCCTTTGCCAATGGCATTGCTTATGGTGCGTCCAAGGGCGGTGTGGAACAGATGACCCGCGCCATGGCCGAGGCATGGTCGCCGCGTGGCATCACCTGCAACGCCATCGCGCCGGGTTTTTTCCCCACCGAACTGACCGCCAAGGTGTTTGACGACGCGGCACTGGCGCGTGCGAACGCCGCCCAAACCTGTATTGGCCGCAATGGTGAATTGCGCGATCTGGAAGGTCCCGTTATGTTTCTGGCAAGCCCTGCCAGCGATTACGTAACAGGGCAGGTTTTATTCGTGGACGGGGGATTTACCGCAAAATGAAGGCTTTGGTTTACACAGGCGTTGAACAACTGACATTTCGCGATGAACCTGATCCGGTTTTGGACGCGGGCGATAACCTGATCCGCGTGGTTTCCGTGGGCATTTGCGGCTCTGATATGCACGGGTTTCTGGGCCATGACGAGCGTCGCCCCGCGCCGCTGATTTTGGGCCACGAGGCGGCGGGTGATGTAATCGCGGGGCCGATGAAGGGCAAACGCGTCACGGTGAACCCGCTGGTTTCCTGCGATACATGCGAGCATTGCACCACGGGGCGCGAACATCTTTGCCCCAGCCGCAGTCTGATTTCGATGAAGCCGCGTCAGGGGGCGTTTGCTGAATTGTTGAAAATGCCGTCCAGCAATCTGGTCGAGGTGCCGGATGCTGTCGATTTTGATCTGGCGGCGCTGAGCGAACCCTTGGCCGTGTGTTGGCACGCGGTCAAGTTGGGGCAGGCGGCGTCGTTTTATGCGCCCGATCAAACCCGGTGTCTGATTATTGGTGGCGGGGCCATCGGTTTGGGCACGGCGCTGGCGTTGCGGGCGCGTGGGTATACAAAGATTGCGATTTCCGAACCCAATGAAAAACGCCACGCGATGTTACGTTCAGCGGGGGATTTTCAGATTTATTCGCCCAATCAAGGCCACCCCGAGGGGGTGCAGTACGACATGGTGTTTGACGCGGTTGGTTTTGCCGGCACGCGGGCGGATGCCAGTGCTTTGGTCAAGGCAGGCGGCGTGATCGTTCACATCGGCTTGGGGGACGCAAAACCCGGGCTGGATACGCGGCGCATTACGTTACAGGAAATCCAGTTCATCGGCAGCTATTGTTATACCAAGGTGGATTTTGCTGAAACCGCGCAGGGCATTTTTGACGGCATCTTTGGCGATTTAAACTGGCACGAGACCCGCGCATTGGCCGATGGGCACCAAGCGTTTGTCGACATTCTGGGGGGTAATGTGGCCGCGCCGAAGGTGGTTTTGAAGCCATAGGGTGTGTGGAAATTTTTGCAATCAAATAAGCGCAATGGTCCAAGCCGGATTTATGTTCATGGTTAAGGGCGCCCAAATGGCATCCATGCGGGCGAAGTTGCCGCTTTCTTAATCCACAACCAGCCCGGAACAAGGCCGCAGGCCGCCGGGCCATCGACGGGCCGCCCCTATGGCCCGGCGATTTTCATACCACGCACTACCCTGTGAAAGCGGAAAAACGTGGCCGGAATTAAGTGCCAAATTGAGGGGCCTGTTCGCCAGCCCGCGGCCCGTCGATGGCCCGCTCGCGTTTCGCAATAGCGGTCAACTTGGGCTCTCAGCAGTTATTGAACAACCAGCATCCTTAAGAAAACAACGCCAGCTTCAACGCCTCGGCCCCATCCAGCAGCACCTGTTTGCGCGCCACAGCGTTCTCAACCGTGATCCGTTGGCTGGGTCCGTGAAACGCCAAAGCTGCCACAAACCGCCCTGTGGTATCGGTGACGGGCACGGATATGGCGACCATGCCGTCCATGAATTCTTCATTATCCAGCGCATAGCCGCGTTTGGCGGTGGTGGCCAGTTCGGCCAACAAGTGCGCCGGATCGGTCAAAGTGCGTTTGGTCAACCGTTCCAGATTCAACCCGACAATAAATCGTTCGCGGGCCTTTTTGGACAGGCTGGCCATAAAGGTTTTACCAGAGGCGGTACAATGAAACGGCACGTTTGAGCCGACTGGTAATTGAATGCGAAACGGCCAGTCGGTGTCGATACGGTCCAGATAATGCATGCCGGATGCCTCGGGCACCACAAAATTCACCGCCTCTTTGACTTGCACGGCGACAGTGTTCAAAATCTGGTGCCGCGTGATGTGAAACCGCGACGCATGCAGCAATCCGGCCCCCATCAGGCGCAAGCGGCGGCTGGGGCGATAATGCTTGCCGTCCGCCTCGCGGGTTAAAAAACCTTCGGCCTCCAGCGTCGCCACAAGCCGGTGAACGGTCTGTTTTGGCAGCCCGATCTGCCCGTTAATCTCGGTTGCGGTCATTGCTTTGTCGCTGCGCCCGATCACTTCGAGGATCAGCAGGGTACGCAAGTTGGTGGGTATTCTGGAATCATCGGTCATTTTGCTGTTCTGGCCCTTGCACGAATCATATTTATAGCCTTTATAGTAAATAATAAGCATAAACGGGACAAAAAGTCTCAATAATTGATAAAATGGGGAAAAATTGACATTTGATTTTGTCATTGTTGGTGCCGGCTCTGCCGGGTGTGCGATCGCAAACCGCTTGACGGCCAGCGGTCGCTATACTGTCGCGCTGCTCGAGGCGGGCGGCAAAGACAGCAGTCCATGGATTCACATCCCCGTCGGCTATTTCAAAACGATGAACAACCCCAAGACCGATTGGATGTATCGAACAGAGCCCGACGCGGGCATCAACAATCGCGCCATCGCCTGGCCACGCGGCAAGGTTCTGGGCGGGTCCAGTTCGATCAACGGCTTGCTTTATGTTCGCGGCCAACCCGAGGATTTCAACCATTGGCGACAGCTTGGCAATGTCGGTTGGGCATGGGAAGACGTGCTGCCGTTGTTTAAGCGCGCCGAAACCTGGCATGGTGAACCCAAATCGGATTTGCGCGGCACCAAGGGGCCTTTGTCGGTATCGCCCAATGCGCTGACACGCGATGTGGTGGAAAAATGGATCAAAGCGGCGATGGCTGCGGGGTATCCGCGCACCCATGATTATAATCAGGAAAACCAGGAAGGTGTCGGGCATTTTCAACAAACGATGGTCAATGGCCGTCGCTGTTCATCGGCCAAAGCCTATCTGACGGAGGCAAAACATCGCGATAATCTGACGATTTTCACCAATACACAGGTGGAAAAACTGATTTTGGTCAACGATCGTGTGACGGGCGTGGCCGCCGTACAAAACGGCAAAAAAATCACGATCAAAGCGGCGGGTGAGGTGATCTTGTCCGCAGGGGCCATCGGGTCACCACAAATTTTGATGCTGTCGGGCATCGGGGCCGCGGCGGAATTGGCAGAACACGGCATTAAGGTCGCCAAAGATGTGCCCGGCGTCGGCAAGAACCTGCAAGACCATTTACAAGCGCGGCCAATTTTCAAAACATCCCTGTCCACGATCAACATTGAAACCAACAGTTATTTCAAACAGGCGATGATCGGTTTGCAATATGCACTGACACGGCGCGGCCCGATGACCATGGCCGCCAGCCTTGGCACCGCGTTTTTGAAAACCGACCCGGCGATGGACACCCCGGACATTCAGTTCCATATCCAACCATTTAGCGCCAATAACGCCATCGAGGGGCCGCATAAATTTTCCGCCTTTACCGCGTCGGTTTTGCAAATGCGCCCCGAAAGTGTCGGGCATATGAAACTGGCCTCTGCCGATTATCGCGACCATCCAGAATTGCACCCGAATTATCTGGCTACCGCGCTGGATCAAAATACCATCGTCAAAGGCATTCAGATCGCGCGAAAAATCGCCACCCATGCGCCGCTGGCCGACCATATTATCGAGGAATACCAACCGGGCAGATCGGTTGACATGGATGATTATGACGCGACGTTGAACTGGGCGCGCGAAACATCGGTGACGATCTATCACCCCACAGGTACATGCAAAATGGGCCATGATAAAATGGCCGTGGTGGATGATCGTTTGCGGGTTCACGGAATAAATGGGCTTCGGGTTGCCGATTGCTCGATCATGCCGACGATCACGTCGGGCAATACCAACGCACCGGCCATAATGATCGGGGAAAAAGCATCGGATCTGGTGCTAGAGGACGCAGCATAACATGGAAACGTTTTGGGACTTTGGATCAATTATCATCGCGGATTTAATTCTGTCGGGTGACAATGCACTGATTATTGGCATGGCGGCCGCAGGCCTGGCCCCAACATTGCGCAAACGCGCGATCCTTTATGGCATGATTATTGCTGCCCTGTTGCGGATTGTTTTCGCGGTTATTGCCACCAGCTTGCTTGACGTACCCGGCCTGTTGTTTTTTGGCGCGCTTTTGTTGTTTTGGGTGTGCTGGCGTCTGTTTGTGGAAATTCGTGCCGAAACCGACGAGGCCGCGCTGGCCGCAATGGCGCAGGCCGAAAACCCCGAGGCAGGTTATACCGGCGCGCCGCGCCGCACGATGTTTTCCGCGCTTCTTTCGATCACCATTGCCGATGTATCAATGTCACTGGACAATGTGCTGGCCGTGGCCGCCATTGCCGATGGCGATACGCAAATGCTGGTGTTCGGGCTGGGTCTGGCGATCTTGTTGATGGCCTTTGCGGCCACGCTGATCATGCGATTGCTGACACGGTACCCGTGGATTTCGTGGCTCGGGTTGATTGTCCTGCTCTATGTGGCGGGCGAAATGATGTACCGCGGATTTTTTGACATACAATACGGAATTGGGCCGATGATGGGCTGGATCGAGGGGGTCGATCTGAGCAAGCATTAGGCCGCTAAATTTACCGGTTTTGGGAGAAATCGGTGAATGGGAATACCGCCCCTTTTTATCTTCGATGGGGCGGCAACAGAGAAGAACGAAGAAGATGAAACCAAAGGGAGGAAACATTATGTTTAACCTTAAAACACTTTCGATCGGTGTTGCGGCGACCGCCGTGGGCCTGTCGATGGCGGCAACTGCTGCCTTTGCACAGACGAACATTCGTATTCAGTCTGTGATTTCTGCGAAAGCTGACGAAGTTGTCATGCTGCGTGATTTTGCTGATGATGTAACCGCGCTGACCAATGGCGAGGTCACCTTTGAAATCCTGCCTGCTGGCGCGGTGGTCGGTGTTCGCGAAACACTGGATGCTGTTGATGCGGGCCTGATTGAAGGCGGCTTTGCCTGGACGCACTATTGGTCTGGCAAACACCCGGCCGCCATGCTGTTTGGTTCGCCTGTTGCCGGTGCCGGTGTTGGCATTGATAACATCGCGTTCCTAAGCTGGTTCCAATACGGCGGCGGCAAAGAGCTGTATGACCGTCTGTGGGATGAAATGGGTGTTAACATCAAAGGCTTTATGCTTCAGCCCGTTGGTCCAGAAGCATTGGGTTGGTTCAAAGAACCGATCAATTCCATGGATGATTTCCGCAAATATCGCTTTCGGACACCCCCGGGCATTCCTGGCCAAACCTACAAAGACATTGGCGTAGCCTCTGTTGCAATGGGGGGTGGTGACATTTTGCCAGCGCTGGAAAAAGGCACGATCGATGCGGCTGAATGGTGCTGCCCGAAACCTGACTCGGTGTTTGGTTTCCAAAAAGTGCTGAAATATTACTATCTGCAAGGCTTGCACCAGGTTGTTGTGAACGCCGACCTTTACTTGAATGGCGATGTTTATGATTCACTGACACCTTTGCAGCAAAAAGCCATCGAAGTTGCGGCAAATGCTTCTTTGTCCAAATCCATGTCTTACCGTATCTATGAAAACGGCAAAGCGTTGAAGGATCTGGTCGAAAATCAGGGCGTTATCCTGAAAGATACACCGGCTGACTACTTCCCTGCCTATATGAATGCGGCCAAAGCGTCGTTGGAAAAGAATGCGGCTGAAAACGAATTCTTTGCCGAAGTATGGCAGTCGCAGAAAGATTTCGCCGACATCGCCGTGCCGTTCTGGGCCGGTAGCCAAGCATCCAACGCTGCATTGGGCAAAGCCTATGCAGACCAGGTTGCTGCACGCACCAAATAAGTCACAAAACGCATAAGGCGGGGCCGGTCACAGGCCCTGCCAACCCGTTCTTTTTCTGCCAGCGCCTTTGCAGGGCATTGCCAAAATAAGAATAATCCAAACCGGGGGGTAACGGTCCATGGCCGACGAAATTGACATCTCAAAACTTGAGATAACAGACGAGTTGATTGCTGAGCGCAATGATTTCACACCCGGTCAGACACCGGATGACATGACGCCGTGGATGCGACCGATCGTGGCCAGCATTGATGTGCTGAACCTGTGGGTGGGGCGCATTGCCTGTTTGTTGGTTCTGCCGATCATTGCGGTGATGGTGATCGAAATTGTCGGGCGCAAAATATTCCTGTCGCCTACCGATTATTCCTTTGAATACAGCCGCATGTTTGCCGGGGCCATGTTCATGCTGGGGGCGGGTTATGCCCTGATGCGTGGGGTGCATATCCGTGCCGATTTCATTTATCGAAACTGGACAAAAGAAACCCAGATGACGGTGGATGGCATTCTGTATCTGGCGTTTTATTTCCCGGCGATGATCTTTTTCTTGTGGGTTTCTTATGAATATACCGCCAAAGCCTGGTGGACGTGGGAACGCACGATGGATACCGCCTTGATGGCCCCTGTGGCCCCTGCACGCACGGCGATGCCGATTGCGGCCTTGCTGTTGACGCTGCAAGGCGTCTCGGAAATGTTGAAAACGCTCTATGGCATGACCCCAGGTCGTCGACGTTTGTTTTTGCGATTTATGCCGGTCTATCTGGTGGGGTTGTTGGCGATTTTCCTGTCGACGGTTTACCCGAACACCTTGCCATTGGGTGACATCTGGCGCAGCATCATCGATGTTTTCGGCCTGTTGGATATCCGGCCCGAAATTATCGGCGTGATCATGATCGGGGTCATGCTGTTTTCGATCTTTGTCGGGTTTCCGATTTCCTTTACCCTGATTTTTCTGGCTTTCGTTTTCGGCGCTTGGGGTTTCAAGGCGAAAATGGCGTTTTATCTGCAAACCTTTCAGTTCAACTCAACCATGATGGACGAGCAACTGGTGGCGGTGCCGCTGTTTGTCTTCATGGGCATCCTGATGGAAAAAGCCGGGCTGATGGAACGGCTGTTCTCGGCGATCCAGATGATGTTCAGCCAAACCCGCGGGGCGCTGTTTGTCGCCGTTCTGTTTGTATCGATGATCTTTGCGGCAGCCACAGGTATTGTCGGGGCGTCGGTGACGATCCTTGGCATCATGGCGGCGCGCACCATGAACAAATCGGGTTATGACGTGCGTCTGGCGGCGGGCACGATCACCGCTGGCGGCACCTTGGGCATTCTGATCCCGCCGTCGATCATGTTGGTGGTGATGGGGCCGGTGCTGGAAGTGCCGGTGACCGAATTGTTCCAGGCGGCGATCGTGCCGGGCATCATGTTGGCCTTTCTTTATATGCTGTATGCCTTGGTGCGCTGTTGGATCAACCCCAACTTGGGGCCGATTTTGCCCGAGGATGAACGCCCCATAACATCGCCCTACTATAAGCTGGAATTTATTTCGGTGTGTTTTTCGATCGTGGCGCTGATCTGGCTGATAACTTTGGGGGTTCGCGGCACTTTTGGCGGGTTGTTCCCGTTTGCCGGTCTGGCCATGCCGCTGCTGTGGATTGGCGTGATGTGGGGCGTTTATACATGGACGCGCAAACACAAACCCGGCGGTTTTTATTACAGCGATTTGTGGTATGAATTTTTCATGGGGCTGGTGCCGCCAACCACGCTGATTGCCTTTGCCTTGGGGTCAATTCTTGCCGGTTGGGCAACACCTGCCGAGGCCGCCGCTGCGGGGGCCTTTGGGGCGTTGCTGCTGTCACTGGCTTATAACAAACTGACCATCGGCAGCTTTTATGACGCGATGATCAAAACGCTGGAAATCACCGTGTTGATCATGTTCCTTGTGGCGGCCTCCAACTTCTTTGGGGCGGTGTTCAGTCGTCTAGGCACGCCAACGATGCTGACCGAGATGTTGTTATCCTGGGACATGAGTACAACGATGATCCTGATTATAATCATGGCGTTGGTGTTTTTGCTGGGCTGGCCGCTGGAATGGGTGCCGATCGTCTTGATCATCGTGCCGATCCTGGTGCCCACGCTCGAGGCGCTGAATGTCAACCTGACGTGGTTTGCGATCCTTGTGGCGGTGAACCTGCAAACTGCATGGCTCAGTCCGCCGGTGGCATTATCGGCCTATTTCCTAAAGGGGGTGGTGCCGGAATGGGATCTGAAAGACATCTATATCGGCATGATGCAATTCATGGTGATCCAGTTGATCGGTTTAATCCTGATCTTTACCTTCCCAATGATTGCCCTGTGGTTGCCGGGATATATTTAGGGCCGGTCGAACCTTCATCAGAATGCCAAAGGGCGCGGTTTCAGATCGCGCCCTTTTTGATCGCCGGTTGGGGCATGGCGCCCCCCGGCGATACAAACAAAATCGCGCCGGGCACCAGCGGCCAGACGCGATCAGAATTCTTTAAGGGTGCGTGGCGCAGTGGCGGGTTAGCCGCCCCAGGTCCGCAGTGGGCCACTGTCCATATGTACAAAGTTTGACCGTGAATACCGCCCGACGCCGCCCGCAGCGGTCGAGGCTGCCGCCTTGGCCATTTGCCCTGTGCTTCGGCTGGCCAGACGCAGATCAGCGGCCTGACCTTTTATATGCAGCGATTTTTTGGCGACACCACGGGATTTTGACCGCAACATCGCGTTGGTTTGTGCTGTGCGATAGCCGGACAACATCATATAAGGTTCGTTGGTTTCCAGCAAATTGTGAACGGCGGCCATGATATCAATGCTGCGGCGATCAATGTTGATCACGCTGTCGCTGCGCCAGTCGCGCATGAAATAGCTGACTTCATCCAAGGCTTCGTTGATATATTTGCCCTCGACCCAATAAACCATATCGATGGATTCACCGGTCCGACCAGAACGCATTTTGATGCGGCGAATATCGCCACCGCCTTTGAGGATATTGAAAGCATTTGCAGAATAGGGTACTGCCGTGATTGCTGTTGCGGCAAATGCCCGAAGCAGGCCACGCCGTGAAATATCTGTAGTTACAGAGCTTGTCATTAACTCTCTAGTCCCGTCCCAGTGGGCTGTTTTATCAGCCAGATTTTATATTCATCCCCGCAGTGGGGCTTATATGGCACAAATTATTAAAAAACCAAAGAAAAAGATTTTCAATTTTGGCCTGTTTCCAAAGAGTTGGCAGTTTTTCGCCGATTGGCATCGGTGATTCCTTTCGGACAAATTACCAATTCATGTTGCAACATCGCCTCGGGCCCACAAAATATAGAATAATTGCCGAAAGCTGCCTAGACTTGTATACGGGTTTAAAAGATTTTGGTGCTGATAAATGTGAATTTATTCAATACGGGGCGATACATGAGGCTTTTGATGGCAAATACCGCAAAAATCAGACCGTTTTTTCTGGGGTTATTGGCACTGTTTGTGCTGACATTTTCGCCAACGGCACAAGCCCAAGTCACCGCGTTCAAACAAGCCGTAGCCCAAGCCGCCTCAGATAACGACGCCATCGCCGCGTTTTATCGCGAACGTGATTTTGAGCCAATTTGGGTCGGGAAATCAGATGCTTCGCGGCGCGCGGCCTTGCTGAAAGCCTTGCAAAAAGCGCCCGAACACGCCTTGCCAATGGAACGCTATGACCCGGCTTTGATCCGGGCCAACTTCAAAAATGCCAAATCCGCGCGGGATCGTGGGCTGGTCGAAGTTGAAACAACCCGGCGGTTTTTGCAATATGCCCATGATCTGCAATCCGGCATTCTGGAACCGTCAAGCATCAGCTCATTGATGGCCCGCAAAGCCCCCCGCCGCGGTGACAAAGCCTTGCTTGCGGCGCTGATCAAAGGCAACCCTGCACGTTTTTTTAAGACTTTGGCGCCATCATCACCGGAATATGCGGCATTGTTGAAAGAAAAACGTCAACTAGAACGGGCGATCGCGGCAAACGGTTGGGGGGCATTGGTGCGCGCCAAAACGTTAAAGCCCAATCAAAGCGGCGATCAGGTTGTGGCCCTGCGCAACCGGTTGATCCGCATGGGGTATCTGCGCAAATCGGCAGGTCAATCTTATGACAGCAATCTGACCAAAGCGGTGCAGCTGTTTCAGCAAGACAACGGTCTGGTGCCCGATGGGGTCGCCGGTGCTGATACGATCGGGGTTTTGAATGTGACCGCCTTGCAGCGGTTACAACAGGTTATTGTAGCGATGGAGCGTCGCCGCTGGATGAATTTTGACCTGGGCAAGCGCTATGTTTTTGTAAATCTGGCCGATTTTCGCGCCTCGGTTATCGAGAATGGGAAAACCGTTTTCACCACCCGCGCGGTTGTCGGCAAAAATACGTCTGACCGTCAAACACCTGAATTTTCTGACGAAATGACCCATATGATCGTCAACCCGACATGGCACGTGCCTCGGTCGATCGCCACCAAGGAATATTTGCCGCAATTGAAAAAAAATCCGGGTGCCGTCAGCTATTTGAAATTATACGACAACAAGGGTCGCGAAGTGAACCGTGCCAATGTGGATTTTTCTGCCTATACGCGACAAAGCTTTCCTTTCAGCATGAAACAACCGCCATCACCCAATAATGCGCTGGGTCGGGTGAAATTCATGTTCCCCAACAAATACAATATTTACCTGCATGACACGCCGGCAAAATCGCTGTTTGCCCGCAATGTGCGCGATTTCTCCCACGGTTGTGTGCGCTTGTCAGAACCGTTTGAATTTGCCTATGAGTTGCTGTCCAAAGAAATGCCTAATGGTCCGGCATATTTTCAGCGCACCCTGAAAACCAAGGTCGAAACACAGTATAATCTGAAAAAACCGCTGCCTGTGCATCTGGATTATCGCACCGCTTGGGTGCCCGCCAAAGGCCGTATCAACTATCGTCGTGATGTTTATGGCCGCGATGCGCTGGTTTTCAAGGCCTTGGCAAATGCTGGGGTGGTGCTTCGGGCCTCGCAAAGCTAAAACACGCCCGTAGGGCCGCAAAATCGCGGCGCACGGTCAAGGGACGGTTATGGCATTCAGCATCTCGGAAATTTGCACGGCCCTTGGGGCCGAAGGCGTTGGCGATCTTTCCCTGACCGTTAGCGGCGCGTCAGAACCCGCGCTTGCGACAGCGGATCAACTGGCCTTGGCGATGGACCCGAAATACCAGGGCGGGCTGGCAGAGGGGGCCGCACGCGCCGCCATCCTTTGGCCAGGTGCCGACTGGCAGGCGCTGGGGTTGGCGGCGGCAATATTTGTACCCCGCCCGCGCTATGCCATGTCGGGTTTGACAAATTTGATGGATCAGGGGCCGGATATTGATCCGGGCATTCACGCCAGCGCGGTGATTGATGCCAGCGCAATCATTGGGGTGGGCGCGGCGATCGGGCCGTTTGTTGTCATTGGTGCCGGGGTAAAAATCGGCCAAAACGCGCGTATCGCCGCCCATGTCAGTATCTCAAAAGGTGCCAAAATCGGGGCCAATGCGATGATTTTGCAGGGCGTGCATATCGGGGCGCGGGTTGAAACCGGGGATAATTTCATCGCCCAACCCGGTGCCGTGGTGGGCAGCGATGGCTTTAGTTTTGTGACCCCTGAAAAATCCGGCGTTGAAAATGTGCGGCAAACCCTGGGTGATCAGGGCGCGGCATTGGCCCAAAGCTGGACCAGAATTCATTCGCTGGGGGCGGTGTCCATTGGTGACAACGTCGAGATCGGGGCCAGTTGCGCCATTGATCGCGGCACCATCCGCAACACAGAAATTGGCCGCGGCACCAAGCTGGATAACCTTGTTCATGTCGGCCACAACGTCAGCATCGGCGAGGATTGCCTGATCTGTGGTCAGGTCGGCATCGCCGGTTCCGCCCGTATCGGTAACCGCGTGGTTCTGGCGGGGCAATGCGGGGTGAACGACAATATTTTTATCGGCGATGATGTGATCGCCGGTGGGGCCACCAAGATTTTCACCAATGCCCCAAAGGGCCGCGTTTTGCTGGGCTATCCGGCGGTGAAAATGGAAAACCACGTTGAAAGCTATAAGGCGCTGCGCCGGTTGCCGCGGTTGTTCAAACAGGTGGCCGAATTGCAAAAGGCTATTTTAAAACAACCGAAGAATGATTAAATCATTCAACAGACCCAAATTGCGAGGCGATCATGACCGAATTAACGCGCAAAGTGATCAGTATCATCGCCGAACAGGCGGTGCTGGAGGTGTCGGATGTGAAAACCACCGACACGCTAGAGGGGTTGGGCATCGACAGTCTTGGACTGGTCGAAAGCATCTTTGCCATTGAAGAAACCTTCGATATTTCAGTGCCCTACAATGCCAATAACCCCGCTGAGAATGACATTGACCTGACAAGCGTTCAGGCGGTGATCAACGCCGTCCGCGCATTGGTGGAACAACAACACAGATGAACCGCGTTGTGATCACCGGTCAGGGCACGATCAACGCGCTTGGCCTGAATGTTGCCGACACATACGCCGCCTTCAAAGACGGGCGCTGCGGCATTGGGCCGCTGGTGTTGCGCGATGTTGAACGGCTGTCCATTCGCATCGGCGGGCAGGTCAAAGGCTATGATCCGGAAACCACGTTTAACCGCCAGCAAATCGCGCTTTATGATCGTTTTACCCAATTCACCCTGATTGCGGCGCGCGAGGCCCTGCTGCAATCGGGGCTGGAATTTCATGATGAACTGGCCGAACAATCCGGGGTGATTTTGGGCACAGCCGGGGGCGGCATGCAAACCTCGGACGAAAACTATCGTTCGGTTTATGAAGCGGGTAAAAACCGTGTGCATCCGTTTGTTGTGCCAAAACTGATGAACAACGCGGCCTGTTCGCATGTGTCGATGACCTATAATTTAAAGGGGCCAAGTTTCACCGTGGCGACGGCCTGTGCCAGTTCCAACCACGCCATGGGGCAGGCGTTTTATTTTGTGCGTTCCGGCATGGCCAAAGTCATGGTTACTGGTGGCTCGGAATCGATGTTGTGTTTTGGCGGCATCAAAGCGTGGGAGGGGCTGCGCGTGATGTCCAAAGATGCATGTCGTCCGTTTTCGGCCAATCGCAACGGTATGGTTCAGGGCGAGGGCGCGGCCATATTCGTGTTTGAAGACTATGAACATGCACGCGCACGCGGCGCAAATATTCTGGCCGAAGTGGTGGGTTTTGCCATGTCATCGGATGCCGCTGACATTGTTATGCCGTCAAAACAGGGGGCGGCACGGGCAATTTTCGGGGCCTTGAAAGACGCCAAAATCAACCCCGACGAGGTAGGGTATATCAACGCCCATGGCACCGGCACGGCGGCGAACGATAAAACCGAATGCGCGGCGGTGGCCGATGTGTTTGGCCATCACGCCAATAACCTGATGATGTCATCCACCAAATCCATGCACGGCCATGTCATTGGCGGCACAGGGGCGATTGAATTGCTGGCTTGTACGATGGCATTAAACGAAGGCATTATTGCCCCAACCGTCGGCTATCAGGAACCGGACCCCGAATGCGCGCTGGACATCGTGCCAAACCAATCGCGCGAGGCCAGGGTTGACTATGTGCTGTCCAATGCTTTTGCCTTTGGCGGTCAAAACGCGGTCTTGGTGCTGAAAAAATTCGCCTGAGCATGCGGCGAATTTGTGCCGTGCTCATGACGGCAAAACCCCCCACCAAAGGCAGGGGTTTCATCGGTTTGCACAGTGAATTACTGATCAGGTGTGGCCTTGACGATCGCCGCATAGGCCGCGGTGAATCCTTTTAGCGACAAAATCAGATCAACGGTTTGATCCTGGGCCTGCACGGGAACGACGGAAATTTTGCCGTTGGCGCCTTTCTTGAAGGCGGTCAAATCTTCGTCCGTCAGGCCAAGGCGCACAAAACACCCGCCCCGGCTGCACCATGAATAGGGATAGCGGCGGGCCGGTGATTTATCGATCTGCAAGGTCAGTTGTTCGGTCAGCAATGTTTCAAGCGGCGTGGTGATTGTCATGCCTGCCTTGGCTGCTGCGCCCTTTGGCAGGGGAAATAAAATTGATTCGGCCACCGCATTACCATTGGCATCCAGCAACAATTGGTACAACTGGCAAGGTTCGGGGCCTTCTTCCACGATCACACAGCGCATTTTCCAATCGTCAAATTCCTCTTTAATATAGGTTTCACCGACACGCGGCGCGGCAACCTCGCCCAATGAAAGTTCGCCCTGAAGCCCCTCGACCTTAACAGAATTGGCCGGTTCTTCAGTGGTTTGCGCCTGAGCAATGGTCGCGCCAAGAAGTGCGGCCAAAAGTACGGTGGTTTTGATGATTTTTTGCATATCGATCCATTTTGAAAGCCCGTGTTGGCGCGATAATTACCACGCAATATCAGGCCTGTCAGGTCAAAATTTTCTGACTGGCAGCTTTCTGTGCAACTTACTGCCGATAAAACAGGGGTAAAAATATAAAAGAGGCCCAAAGGCCCCTTTTATCGCGGGTTTTCCCGTCTCTCCCCGTCGGACTGGCCGACTTTTTATTCTGACCAAAGCCTATGACAGGTTGTCGCAGCCGTCAACAAAAATACCCGTGAACGTTGTGAAATTCCGAAAAAAGGGCCGCACCCGAAGGCGCGACCAGTCTAACAGGGAGGAAGTCATGTCCAAAACCGAAAAATCAGGTGTTGAACAGCTTCACACTGGCACAAAAGGGTTAAGACTGTATGTTGCCCGGAGATAAATTCAAAAAGGATACTCTCGTGGCAAAAGAGATTTTTATCGGCGGCGGCGGTGAAAACTATGCTGATGCGCAAATGTTGGCCTTGAAATATGCAAATCGCCATGGGCTGATTGCCGGCGCCACGGGCACGGGCAAAACCGTAACCTTGCAAATTATGGCCGAAAGTTTTGCCGCCCAGGGCGTGCCGGTGTTTATGGCGGATGTGAAAGGCGATCTTTCGGGGCTGGCGGTGGCTGGTAGCGAATATCACAAATTGCATGTGCCGTTCATGGAACGCGCCACCAAAATTGGCTTTGACGATTTTACCTATGGGGCCTTCCCGGTGACGTTTTGGGATTTATACGGCGAGCAGGGGCATCCGGTGCGCACCACGGTTTCTGAAATGGGGCCCTTGTTGCTGTCGCGGTTGCTGGAATTAAGCGACGCCCAAGAAGGCATTCTGAACATTGCCTTTCGCCTGTCAGACGAACAGGGGCTGGCGCTGCTGGATCTGAAAGACCTGCAATCGCTGCTGGTGTGGGTGGGGCAAAACCGCAAGGAATTGTCGCTGCGGTACGGGAATGTTTCCACCGCCTCGATCGGTGCCATTCAACGCCGGTTGCTGGTATTGGAAAACCAAGGCGGGGCTAAATTATTTGGCGAACCGGCGCTGGAATTGCGTGACATCATGCGCACCACCACCGACGGGCGCGGCCAGATCAACATACTGGCAGCGGATAAACTGATGCAGTCGCCCCGGCTTTATGCCACGTTTCTGTTGTGGTTGTTGTCAGAATTGTTTGAAGAACTACCCGAAGTCGGCGATCCGGACAAACCCAAACTGGTGTTCTTTTTCGACGAGGCGCATTTGCTGTTTGACGGCGCGCCCAAGGCTTTGGTTGACAAGGTTGAACAAGTGGCGCGGCTGATCCGGTCCAAGGGCGTTGGCATTTATTTTGTCACCCAGAACCCCGCCGATGTGCCCGAGGATGTTTTGGGCCAGCTTGGCAACCGGGTGCAACATGCCTTGCGGGCCTTTACCGCGCGCGACCAACAGGCCCTGCGCCGCGCCGCGCAAACCTATCGCGCCAACCCGCGCTTTGATACCGAAGCCGCCATTCGCGAGGTCGGCGTCGGCGAGGCAGTAACCTCGATGTTACAAAAAAAGGGCGTGCCGGGGATTGTTGAACGCACGTTAATTCGCCCGCCATCCAGCCAATTGGGGCCGATTACGCCCGATCAAAGGCGCGATGTCATGCAAGCTTCGCCGGTGGTGGGCAAATACGACAAGACCGTGGATCGCGAAAGCGCCTTTGAAATCCTGGCCAAACGCGCCGAAGCCGCCGCGCGTGATGCCGCCTATGCCGAGAAAGAAGAAGAGCGTCTGGTCGAGGAAGATCGCGAATATCGCACCGCACGGCGGTATTCCGGCAAAAAAGTCACCCGATCCACATCACGGCGGTCAAGCCGGGGCGACAGCGCAGGCCAAGCCTTTACCAAATCGATGATGCGATCACTGGGCACCAAACTGGGCACCAAAGCGGGCACCGCCATCGTGCGCGGCGTCTTGGGGAGCCTGTTCAAGGGGCGCTGAAAAACCTACAGGGGGCGGATTTTCAATTGGGTCAACCGGTTGGCTGTCCGCTCTATCACCTCGAAACGAAACCCGTAAAAGCTGAAAACCTGCCCCACGCTGGGGATGGTTTCCGCCTCGTAAATAACCAGCCCGGCAATGGTCACGGCGGTTTCATCGGGCAGGTTCCAGTCAAAGGCGCGGTTGACGTCACGGATGGTCATCGCCCCGTCCACAATCACGCTGCCGTCTTTGGCCTGATCACTGGATTGCTCGTCTTCCTGATCAAATTCATCGGTGATTTCGCCAACGATTTCCTCCAGAATATCCTCAAGCGTGATCAACCCTTGCAAAGATCCGTATTCATCAACCACCAAGGCAAAATGCGTGCGGCGGCGTAAAAATTCGCGCATTTGATCACCCAAAGTGGTGGTTTCCGGCACAAAATACGGCGGCATTGCCACGTCCTGTACACGAAACAGCGCCAAAGCGGCCTTTGATGCCTCGGGGCCGCGGGTCAACCGATCCATCGCGCGCAGCAAATCTTTGGCGTGCAAAACCCCGACGATATTTTCGGGATGATCCTTATAAACCGGCAGGCGCGTATAGCGCGACCTCAGGCATTGCGACAGAATTTCCTCGGGTTCATCGTCGCCATTGATCATTTCAATGTTGGACCGATGCAACATGATTTCCTCGACATCGCGATGGTTCAAATCCAGCGCACCAAGGATACGATCGCGATCCTCTTTTTCCACCACGCCCTCGGAATGGCCCAATTGCAGCGCACCGGCAATTTCATCGTGAATCGCCAAAATGTGGCTGTCAGGATCAATATTCACGCCGAATATTTTCAACACACCGCGCACAAAAAACCGCACCGCAGAAACCACCGGCGAAAAAACCAAAATCACCATTTTGATCGGCGCGGCCACCCAACCGGAGGCCTCTTCTGCTTTGGTGATGGCGTATGTTTTTGGCAATACCTCAGCGAATATCAGCACCAGCAAGGTCATCACCAGGGTCGCCAGCGCAATCGCATTGTCGCCAAAAATCCGGGTGAACAGCGCGGTTGCCAAGGCGGTCGCCAGAATATTCACCAGATTATTACCCAGCAAAACCGACCCGATCAGCCGCTCGTTGTCCTCGGTAATATCCAGCGCACGCGCCGCGCCGCGATCGCCCTTGTCAGCTTTGGCCCGCAATTTACCCCGCGAAGCCGCCGTCAGGGCGGTTTCGGAGCCTGAAAAAAAGGCGGAAAGCACCAGCAAAAAGGCAATACCTGCCACTGTCAGCCAAAAGGCCGTATCAAAACCGTATTCCATCACGATGTTTTTTCTTGTTCAAGGGATTGGCCCATACCATATTCCCTGCAACGCAGGCTTACAAGAGTTGGGCAATGAATATCAAGGAATTAGGGCCGGTTGCGGCGCGGGCGATCATTTATGGCGGGCCGTATTCCAATCTGGCGGCGCTGGCGGCTTTGCGCGATCAGGCCGCCATTTCCGGCGTACCACCTGATGCCATGATTTGCACCGGCGATGTGGTGGCATATGGCGCCGACCCTATGGCCACGGTGGATTTGTTTCAATCATTGGGCGGAACCGGCATCGCCGGAAATTGCGAAAAGCAACTGGCGGTTTCTGCCGCCGATTGCGGTTGTGGTTTTGCGCCGGGCAGCACCTGCGAGGTTCTGTCGCGCGGCTGGTACCCCTTTGCCGATCAGGCGATGACGGATTCAACACGGGCATTTTTTGCCAACTTACCTGACATCATCACATTTACGCAAAACCACCAGCGTTTCGCGGTGATCCATGGTGGCGTCACCGACATCAGCCGGTTTATTTGGCCGGGTGATGCCGAGGCAGTTTTTGCTGCGGAAATCGCCGCAATCCAGTCTGAGGTTGGCCCGATTAACGGGGTGATTGCGGGGCATTGCGGCATGGCTTTTGAACGACAAATTGGCACTGTTCGATGGATCAACGCGGGTGTTATCGGCATGCCGCCCCATGACGGCAGCCCCGATACAGAATATGTCGTTTTGGAAAATGGACAGGCGACGATAATGCGCTTGCCCTATGATGCGCAACTGTCGGCGCACCGAATGCGGGCGGTCGGGTTGTGCCAAGGATATGACCGCGCGTTAATCACCGGATATTGGCCCAGCGAGGCGATTTTGCCGCCATCAATGCGACTGGGTTTAACGGCTTAGTCATCCGCCAAAGGATGATGATCCAGCACCAGTTGTTTCAGGCGCTCGTCCAACACATGGGTGTAAATTTCCGTCGTGGATATATCGGCATGGCCCAACAGGGTTTGGATCGACCGCAAATCGGCACCACGGGCCAACAAATGCGTGGCAAAGGCGTGGCGCATGGTGTGCGGCGTGACCTTGGCCGGATCAACGCCGCCGTGAAGTGAAATTTCTTTGATCAGGGAATAAAACCGGTGTCGCGTCAAATGGCCAAGCTTGCCACCGGAAGGAAACAAATATTTCGACGTGGGCAAACCGTTTTTTTCCGCCAGATTTTGCGCCCTGTCACGACAGGTCAACCAACCTGCGGTGGCAGCGCGGGCAGGGGGCGACAGCGGCACCAGCCGTTCTTTGCCGCCTTTGCCCATGACCAAAATCATCCGCGGATCGCCCCGCGCAGCGGTTACCGGCAGCGAGACCAACTCGCTTACCCGCATGCCGGTGGCATAAAGCAATTGCATCATACAGGTGTTGCGGGCGCGATCATCCGGGTTGCGACCCAGATCATTGGCGGCGGTCAACAAGCGGTCAACCTCCGCCTCACTCAGGGTTTTTGGCAGGCGTTTATCGCGACCCGGTCCTTTTATTTGCAGCGCAGGGTTATCCTCGCGCCGCCGGTCTTCATAGGCAAAGCGGAACAGTTGTTTTATCGCCGAAAGCCGCCGCGCCCGCGTGGCCTTTGCAAAGCCCTGCGCATCACAATTGATCAAATAGGCTTCGATATTTTCGCGGCTGGCGCTGGCAAAATCGACCCCGCGACGTTCAATCCATTCCTGAAAATCCTTCAGATCCCGCGCATAGGCCAGCAAGGTATTTTCCGAGGCGTCCAACTCGGCTGATTGTGCTTCTAAAAACGTGGCGATCCACAGGCGCATGTCGGTGTGCGTAAGGGTCATCTAGGCACCATCCAGCAGCAAGATTTGCAAAGCAGTGGCCCGGGCAATACGCTCAAGGCCGATGCTGCGCAGAAATGCCAGCGATCTGGTGATCGCCACGGGATCATTGCCGCCGGTTTCATTCAGCCGCAAAATTGTCCGCAAAATCGCCTCGCCCAGCTTGCCGTCATCGATCAGTTTTTTGTCGCCGTCGTGGCGATCAAGGCTTTGAAATGCTTGCCAGATCGCCACCGATTTCAGGCCCTCTGGTCGCATATTACTGACCTGACCAAGGGCGATACTGCGCAAGAAAACGTTTTCCTGCGTGCCGGGCGACCAATCCCGCGCCGCCAGTTCAGCCCCGTCCGAAAGCAAAATCAGATCAAACGCCAAGCCCCCGACATCGCCGACCAAGGGTAATCCCACCAGCGCCGGTCCGAATATTTGCGCAAATACATAGGCCATATCGGCGCGTTGAAATTCTTGCCATGCCGGTAAAAGCAGCGCTGAAACACCGGCCGAATCGCGCGCCCTTGTGGCCGCATTTAACCGCTGGGCCACGGCGACACGATCCCAAACCCCGCCCGATGCCGCGGGCTTGCGGGCATTGTAAATATCCATCAACCGCGGGGCCTGCAACGCACCGGAACGGGCCAACCGTTCGGCGGCCTCGATCTGCGGTTTCCAGCCGGAATTCGCCTGAATGTCAGCCACAGAAAACGCCAGCGGCAAACCAAAGGTCGGCAACGGTTCCCCCACGGCTTCGGTCATTCTGAACACCAGCGGGGTGATTGGCGATGGCAAATTACTGTCTGGATTTCCCCCGTCAATATCCAGAAAATTCCGCACCAAGGCCAATTCTTCGGGCGCCAGCGCCTTGATCGCCTGCGCCGAATTCAGGGTCAGCGCGGCGGCGTTCCAGTCGCCCTGACGGGCCAGACAAAAAATCCGTGCCGGCAGCGCGAGGGTGATTTTTGGATTTGCCTGCATCGTCAAACAAGCCTCGTCCTCGCGCCCGATCAACAGGCTGACATCAAACCAGCGGCGAAACAGCGCAGGGTTGTCGTGGCCGGCCTGATCCAGCAAAGCCGACGCCGGATCAAGCGCCCCAAATTCCAACAATTTATCAACCCGGGACAACAATAAATCGCCGTCATTTTCAGCGTCAAATGGCGGGTTAAGTTCACTTAATAAAACGGTGAACAGCAAATCACGCAGGGCGGGCAAACCTTGGGTTTGCTGGGCTGCAATCAATTGCGCCACCGTCGCAGAATCGCTTTGACCCCATAAATTTGCCGGCAACCCCGCGCTGCGGGCCGCAAATAGGCCAACACCATCCAGCCGCGTGCCGCCCAATGTTGTGACCGTGATGTTGGTATCGGTTTCGGTTTCGGTAACCGGTTCTTCGCTCAGGGCGGCTGATTCAGCGGCAACCGATTCTGTCAGCCAATCGATGGCAGACAGCGGTTGCGTCTGTACCTGATCTTGAGCCTGAGCCTGAGCCTGAGCCACCGGCAGCAAAGCCAGCCACAAAGTGGCAAGAAGTGCGCCGCTACCCCGCATTCAACACGACAGGTTGCCGGATGTTTTCCTGACTTGGCGAAAGATCGGCCAAATAGGAATAGCCGGTCAACCCGATGAACAGGATAAAAATGATGTAAATCAGGTATTTGATAAGTCTACGCAAGTTCTGCTCCGGTTTGGTGTTTTTATATCTACCAAGATTATATATATGTTTTTGACGAAGTTCACGCCCTTGATCGATTTTGGGCGAAAAATTGCAGGACAACGCCGAAGGTGCGATACAAACTGAAAAAAACACTCGTGCTGGTGGGCATGATGGGATCGGGAAAGACCGCGATTGGCAATTTTTTGGCACAGGTTCTGGACGTGTCGTTCAACGATCTGGATCGCGAAATCGAGACCGCCGCACAGGCCAGTATTGCCGAGATATTTACCCGCGATGGCGAGGCGTTTTTTCGCCAACGCGAACATCAGGTTTTGGCGCGGATGCTGACTGGCGAGGCTTCGGTTTTGTCGACCGGCGGCGGGGCTTTCATGTCGCAAGACAATCGCGCGTTAATCGGCGACAAAGGCGTGTCGGTATGTTTGGCGGCGGATGTCGCATTGCTGTGGTCGCGTGTGCGCCATAAAACCACACGCCCCTTGTTGCGAACGGCCGATCCTTTGGCGACGCTGACGCAAATTTATAATGATCGCGCCGCCACCTATGCCACCGCCGATATTGTGGTTGAAGGGCGCGGTGAATATTCGATCGAAAAAATGACCCGAAAAGTGGTTGAGGCGCTGCTGAAAAACGGCGTTTTGACAGAGGAAACATAGATGAAAATTGTTGACGTAAATTTGGGCGATCGCTCGTATCATATTGAAATAGCTGGGGGGTTGTTGCAACAGGCCGGCGCAAAAATTGCCCCGCTGATCCGCCGTCCGCGCCTTGTGGTGGTCACCGAGGAAACCGTGGCGGCGCATCATTTGGCAACCCTGCGGGAGGGGTTCAACGATGCGGGCATAACCTCTGAGGCGTTGATTTTACCACCCGGTGAGGCAACAAAATCATGGGGCCCGTTGATGCAAACGGTGGAATGGTTGCTGGATAAAAGGGTGGAACGCGGCGATATCGTTGTTGCCCTTGGTGGTGGTGTTATTGGTGATTTGGTGGGTTTTGCGGCGGCCATTTTGCGCCGTGGTGTTCGATTTGTGCAAATCCCCACCAGCCTGCTGGCGCAGGTCGACAGTTCGGTTGGCGGCAAAACCGGCATCAATGCACCCCACGGCAAAAACCTGATCGGGGCGTTTCATCAACCATCCTTGGTTTTGGCGGATATCGACGTGCTTGACACCCTGACGGGGCGCGATTTTCTGGCCGGCATGGGCGAGGTTGTCAAATACGGCGCGCTGGGTGATTTTACGTTTTTCGAGTGGCTGGAAAAACATGGTCAGGCACTGGTTCGTGGTGACAAGGCGCTGCGGGCCGAGGCCGTGCGCTGGTCCTGCCAGATGAAGGCCGACATCGTGGCGCGGGATGAGACCGAACAGGGGGAGCGTGCTTTGTTGAATTTGGGGCACACGTTTTGTCATGCGCTGGAAGCCGCCACAGAATTTTCCGATCGGTTGCTGCACGGTGAAGGCGTGGCCATCGGCTGTGCTCTGGCCTTTGAAACATCCGCCAAGCTGGGCCTGTGTTCGCAGGAAGATCCCAGTCGTTTGCGGGCCTTGCTAAGGGCCAACGGTCAAAAGACCGACCTTGCGGATATCGAAGGAGAACTGCCCGATGCGGCAACGCTGTTGGCCCTGATGGGGCAGGACAAAAAAGTGGTGGATGGCACGCTGCAGTTCATCATGGCGCGGGGTATCGGACAGGCATTTGTCACCGCTGACGTGCCTGCCGATGATATTTTATCCGTTTTAAAAGAAGCACTTAAACAGCGGTCCTAAACTAAAACATTAAAACGGAATTTCGTCATCAATGTTGGAAGAACCGCCACCACCAGAACCTGATGGGCCGGAATTTCCATAGCCGCCACCATCATCGGACGGGCCGCCATAACCGCCGCCGCCCCCTTGGTCGCCGCCGCCATAGCCGCCACCGCCACTGCCGCCGTCACCACGGCCACCCAGCATCACCATAGTGGACCCGAAACCTTGCAAAACCACCTCGGTTGAATAGCGGTCATTGCCGGATTGATCCTGCCATTTGCGGGTCTGCAACTGGCCCTCGATATAAACGGTCGAGCCTTTGCGCAAATATTGTTCCGCCACGCGAACAAGGCCTTCTGAAAAAATCGCAACCGAATGCCATTCGGTTTTTTCGCGGCGTTCGCCGGTGTTTCTGTCTTTCCAGCTTTCCGACGTGGCAATGCGCAAATTGCATACTTTGCCACCGTTTTGAAATGTCCGCACCTCGGGATCGCGCCCAAGATTACCAACGAGTATAACTTTGTTTACCGAACCGGCCATAGGATAACCCCCAATCGAATCTGTTTTGTTAACCATGGACACTAGTTGGTGAACCAAAGATTAAAAAGCCGGATTTCGGGTAATCTTGCTGGTTTTGGCTTTTCCGTTCAATTATAAAGCACAAAATCATTTGGTGAGTGGCATAATGTTTAAAAGGCAAAAGGTCTTGACGATGGCCGCTGCTGTGGTGTTGGCGATGACGGCCCAGCAGACCATGGCACAGTCGGGCGTGTCAAAAGATCGCCTTAAGGTGTTGAAGGATCAGACCAGATTTTTGGATGGTCGCTTGTCAAATCAATATGAATTTTCGACGCGATTGCAACCAAACGCTGATAAATTTACGGTTTTGCCAAGGTATATGGGCGACTATCAGGGGGTGTATTTGGTTGCCGCCCGCGCCGCGGCACGTAAACATTCAGTGCCAGAGGATTTGTTTTTGCGACTGGTGGAAACCGAAAGCAATTGGAACGACGGCGCCGTTTCCAACAAGGGTGCGATTGGCTTGGCGCAATTGATGCCCAACACCGCAAAAACGCTGGGGGTTGATCCGGCGGTGCCGCAACAAAACCTTGAAGGTGGTGCGCGGTATCTGCGCCAGCAATACGAAAAATTCGGCAGCTGGCGCTTGGCACTGGCGGCCTATAACGCGGGGCCGGAGGCGGTGACAAAATACAATGGCGTTCCCCCGTTTGAGGAAACGCAAAACTATGTTGTCAAGATTTTAGGCAGCTAAGCCAAACACTTGCACCTTATGGGATGATGCGCGTGTATTTTGTGCCTTCGATTGTCGCCCCGACAATCAAGCCAGCCTGACCAAAGACCAAAGCAAACACCGGTTTGCGAATTTCATAGGTATCCGCCCCCAGATTTGCGCCCTGTGATTTCACCGCATATTGAATGTCGGCCCCGGCCGCCCAACCGGCAGAGCGGCGGAAATCAGACAGCGATTCCTCGGTCATGAAAAACAGTGCATGGGCATATTGCTGTGCGCCGATTTGAAAACCAAAGGTCGCTTGCGTGGCGGAATAATAATCCACCGTACTTTCGTTAACTTGCAGCGCCCCACGGCCATATGACCCCCCAACACCAAAGCCAGCCTCGGTGATCAACGGCATGATCAAAACACCGGCGGCCTTGAACGCCAGATCCTGTGCGCCGGGAATATTGGAATACATATATTCGCGGGCCGCATCGACGCGGCTATCGATTTTTTGCGACCCACGGCTGCCGATACCATTGCCACACCCTGCCAAAAAGGTCGTAGCACCTGCACCAATCAAAAAGTTACGACGGGAATGTCCACTCATTTTTTTATCCTCAGTTAATGTTGGCATTATGTCCTGCCAATCACCCTTATAATAGGGCGCTAACAGGGGTTTGTCACCCGCTGAAAACGCGCTGAAAACAATGAGCGGCGGCTTGCCTATGTTGTCAAGCCTGACGGCCCAGAATTTGTGCGGCCAGTGGTGCGAAATAAGTCAATATGCCGTCACATCCGGCGCGTTTAAACGCCATCAGGCTTTCCATCACCATGGCTTCGCCGTTCAGGTCTGGATTTGCGAGGGCCAGCGCCAGCATTTGATATTCGCCTGACACCTGATAGGCAAAGGTCGGCACGGCAAATTCTGCCTTTACGCGCTGGCAAATATCCAGATACGGCATGCCCGGTTTCACCATCACCATATCGGCGCCTTCTGCCAGATCACGCGCGATCATTCGCAGGGCTTCGTCGCCGTTTGAAGGATCAATCTGATAGGTCTTTTTGTCGCCCACCAAGGCACCACTGGCCCCCACAGCATCGCGAAACGGGCCGTAAAACGCCGAGGCGTATTTGGCAGAATACGACAGGATCACCACATCGGAAAAACCTTCGGCCTCAAGGGCCGCGCGGATCATCCCGATGCGCCCGTCCATCATGTCAGAAGGGCCCAAAATATCGGCCCCGGCGCGGGCCTGTTCCAGCGCCATTTTCACCAGGGCAATATTGGTTTCGTCGTTTACAATTTTCCCGTTGCGCACAAAACCATCGTGGCCATTGGCATTATAGGGATCCAGCGCGATATCGGTCATCACCGCCATGTTGGGCACCGCCGCCTTGATGGCACGGATGGCGCGGTTGCTCAGATTGTCGGGGTTCCACGCCTCGGCGCAATCTTCGGTTTTCAGCGCCGCATCGGTATAGGGAAACAGGCAAATTGCCGGAATACCCAGCGCCCATGCCTTGGCCGCCGCGTCGACAATCAAATCCACCGACAAACGATCCACCCCGGGCATCGAGGCCACGGGTTGGCGGATATTTTCCCCGTCACAAACAAATACAGGCCAGATGAAATCGGCAGGCGACAGGCGGTTTTCCTGTACCATCGCGCGAATGGCGGGGGTGGCACGCAAACGACGCGGGCGCGACAGCGGAAAAGCGGCAGGGGTTCGTGGCATCAACGGTTTCCTTTAACGATTACTTCGGTCATAGAAGTTTTCAGAAAATCCTCAAGTGGTAATGGTGGTGAAACATCGGCTGCTTGGGGGGTAAAAACAGACGAATGGCGCAGCACGACACAAGGCACGACAATGGATATTTTTCAACTGGTATCAGAGCGTATCGATATGCGCAGTTTTTCCAATCTTTGGTATTGGATCGCGCTGGCGGTTTATTGGTCGTCGGCCTCGCATTGGATTTTGGGTGTGCCTTACGACCTTATTCAACGGGCGCGAAATGAACAGGGCCAAGCCGAACGTGACATGCAGGTGATGATCGATGTGAACTGCAATCGTTTGCTGAATATTGTTGATACCTCGGGGACCGTGTTGACCGGTTTGACGTTTTTTCTGGTCACCGGCTTGGGCGTTCTTGGGTTCTATTACTGGGTGGAATTTGCGCAGGCAGTATTTTTTCTGGTGCTACCCTCGGCCCTGATCAGCGCATTTTCGCTTCACTTTGCCCGGCGGATCAAAGCCGCCGAACTGTCGCCCCTGTCCTTGTTTTTGATGCTCAAGCGGTTGCGGTTTTACATACAGCTGGTGGGCATCGTGTTCATTTTGCTTACCGGCATGTTTGGCATGTACCAAAACCTGTCGATCGGGGCCTTGGGTTAGGGTTTGGGTAATATTTTAACGACTTGCAGAACGGCACAATGAACCAAACCGATCACATAACGCTCAGCGGGGCACCCGAAGGGTTTGATGCTGAATTGCTGATGCGCGAATTGCGCGCCCAGGGCAAACCGGTGGTATTTGTGGCCCGCGATGATCGCCGTTTGGCGGAAATGCGCGCCGCTCTTGAATTTTTTGGCCCCGCCGCGGTGGTTCTGGATTTTCCCGCATGGGACTGTGTACCCTATGATCGAATTTCCCCCAATCCCAGCATTTCCAGCGAACGCATGGCGACACTGGCGGCGTTGCAGGCTGGGGTCAAAGGCCCGTTCATTCTGTTAACCACGCTTAACGCCATCACCCAGCGATTGCCGACGCGTGATGTGGTCGCGGCGGCGGTATTTCAGGCCAGCGTCGGGTCGCGGATCAACGAAGGCGCTTTGCGCGATTTTCTGGTGCGCATGGGGTTCAGCCAAACCCCCACCGTGACCGAACCCGGCGATTATGCAGTGCGCGGTGGCATCATCGACATTTTTCCGCCCGGTGCGGCGGGGCCGGCGCGGCTTGATCTGTTTGGCGATGTTTTGGATGGGCTGCGCCGCTTTGATCCGGCCACGCAACGCACCACCGAAACCTTGCAACATCTTGATTTGGCACCGGTTTCCGAGGTGATCCTGGACGAAGCAGCGATAACGCGGTTTCGCCAGAACTATCGGCTGGAATTTGGCGCGGCGGGCACGGATGACCCCCTCTATGAGGCGGTCAGTGCCGGGCGCAAACATCAGGGCGTGGAACATTGGCTGCCGTTTTTCCATGAAAAACTGGAAACCCTGATGGATTATTTGCCGGATGCCACGCTGATGCTGGATGATCAATCGGTGGCGGCCCGCGTGGCCCGCGGCCTGTCGGTGCAGGATCAATACGAAACCCGCAAACACGCCCTTGGCCAGAAAACCCGTATGGACAGCGTCTATAAGCCCTGTCCGCCAGCATTGCTTTATCTGGACGAGGCCGCCTTTGACGGTGCCATTGCCGGGCATCGCGTGGTGTCATTTGTGCCCTTGCCGCAAGCCACAGGTTTTGGCGTGTTGGATGCAGGCGGGCGTATCGGTCGTAATTTTGCCCCCGAACGCCAAAGCGAAAACATCAGCCTTTTCAAGATATTAAAGCAGCATATTCAGGCGCGTCAAGCCGACGGCGCGGTGGTTGTCGCCAGCTTTTCGCAGGGCGCGCGCGAACGCTTGCAAGGCTTGCTGGCCGATGAGGGGCTGAAAGACACGCAGTTGATCGAGGATGCGCGCGATCTGCCCGAGGGCGCGCGTGGCGTTTATCAGGTGGTTTGGGCGCTGGAACAGGGGTTTTCCGCCAAAGGGCTGACGGTTATTTCCGAACAGGACGTTCTGGGGGATCGGTTGATCCGAACCGCCAAGCGTAAAAAACGCGCCGAGAATTTTCTGACCGAGGCCCAAAGCCTGTCTGTGGGCGATCTGATCGTTCACATTGAACACGGCGTTGGCATTTATCAGGGCCTTGAAACCATCACCGCCGCCGGGGCGCCGCATGAATGTATCGCGCTGGAATATGCCGGTGGCGACCGGCTGTATCTGCCGGTGGAAAACATCGAGCTGTTATCGCGCTACGGGCAGGAAACCGGGCTGCTGGATCGGCTTGGGGGGGGGGCTTGGCAGGCGAAAAAATCCCGCCTGAAAGAACGCATTCGCGAAATGGCAAACCGGTTGATTCAGGTGGCCGCCGAACGTGCCCTGCGCAGCGCGCCAATGCTTGAGGCACCGCATGATATGTGGGAATCCTTTGCCGCGCGTTTCCCGTTTCAGGAAACCGAGGACCAATTGGGCGCAATCGATGCGGTGGCCGAGGATCTGGCGCGCGGTTTACCGATGGACCGGCTGGTGTGCGGCGACGTAGGATTTGGCAAAACCGAGGTGGCGATGCGCGCCGCCTTTGTTGCCGCCATGTCAGGGGTGCAGGTCGCGGTGATCGCCCCCACCACATTGTTGGCGCGGCAACATTATAAATCTTTCGCCGACCGTTTTCGCGGCTTTCCCATCGACGTGCGGCAATTGTCGCGGTTTGTATCCACCAAGGCGGCGCATGACGCGCGCGAGGCGATCAATCGCGGCACGGCCGACATCGTGATCGGCACCCACGCGGTTTTGGCCAAATCGGTGCGGTTCAAAAATCTGGGTCTGCTGATCATCGATGAGGAACAGAAATTCGGGGTTCAGCACAAAGAACGCCTGAAACAAATGCGCAGCGATATTCACGTGCTGACCCTGACCGCCACGCCGATACCGCGCACCCTGCAACTGTCGCTGTCGGGTGTGCGCGAATTGTCGATCATCGGCACGCCCCCTGTCGACCGTCTGGCGATCCGCACCTATGTGACCGAATTTGACAGCGTGACCCTGCGCGAGGCGCTGCTGCGCGAACATTATCGTGGGGGCCAGTCGTTTTACGTGGTGCCGCGGATTTCGGATTTGCCGGAAATTCAGGATTTTCTGCGCGATCATGTTCCAGAAGTGTCCTTTGTTGTTGCCCATGGCCAAATGGCCGCAGGCGAGCTGGACGACCGGATGAACGCCTTTTATGACGGCAAATATGATGTTCTGCTGGCCACCACGATTGTCGAAAGCGGCCTTGATATTCCCACCGCCAATACGATGATCATCCACCGCGCCGATATGTTTGGGCTGGCGCAGTTGTACCAAATTCGCGGCCGCGTCGGGCGATCAAAGACGCGGGCCTATGCTTACCTCACCACGCGGCCCCGCAAAAAACTGACGCCAAGTGCCGAAAAACGCCTGCGGGTTTTGGGGTCACTGGACAGTTTGGGTGCGGGTTTCACACTGGCCAGTCAAGATCTGGATATTCGCGGCGCTGGTAACCTGCTGGGCGAGGAACAATCCGGCCAGATGCGCGATGTTGGTTTTGAACTGTATCAATCGATGCTGGAAGAGGCGATCGCCAAAATTAAATCCGGTGGTGCCGAGGGGCTGTCAGAGGCCGATGATCAATGGGCACCGCAAATCAATTTGGGCGTGCCGGTGTTGATCCCCGAAAAATTTGTGCCCGATCTGGATGTGCGTCTGGGCCTGTATCGTCGTCTGTCGGGCCTGTCGACCAAAGTGGAACTGGAAGGGTTTGCCGCCGAATTGATCGACCGTTTTGGGGCCTTGCCCAAAGAGGTAAACACGCTGTTGCTGGTGGTGCGGATCAAATCCATGTGCAAAATCGCCGGTATTTCAAAACTGGATGGCGGCCCCAAGGGCGCGACCATTCAGTTTCACAACGACAAATTTGCCTCACCCGAGGGGCTGGTGGATTTCATCAGCGATCAACGCGGCATGGCCAAAGTGCGCGACAACAAAATCGTCGTGCGCCGCGATTGGGCGCGGGACAGTGACAAAATCAAGGGGGCTTTTGCCATCGCGCGGGATTTGGCGGAAAAGGTTGTGGCGAAAAAACGCGCCGGTAAGAAAAAGAAACCCTAAAACGCCCCGGCTTGCCCTGATAGATCTCGCGGCTGAGGGGCTGCCGAACGCCTGCAACCAAGGGAGTGAAGGGAAACGCGAAACGCCCAAGCTGGATTTATTCAGCCCGCGCGGCCCTGCGGCTGTATTGGCGCTTGGCGTGACATTTATCCGCCGTTTCACCGACCGAAATGGATCGCGCGGCGCCGACGCTGTATATGACGCAGGATTAACGGGTCCTGACCCTTCTGATCCCAGATTACGCGTCTTTTTGTTCACCTAACTGCCGCTGAATATCTTTCACGATTTCAACCCATGTTTCTGCCGGCTGTGCGCCGCGTAAAACATGCTGATTTGCGACGATAAAAGTGGGCACACCGCTGACACCGCGTTCGCGGGCATGGGCGTCGCGGGCGCGAATGTCGTCCAGATCGGAATCCGATGCCAACAGCCGTTCACACATCGCCCGATCAAGGCCGGTGCTGGTGGCAATATCGAGCAGAACAGCGGTGTCGCCAATGTCTTGTCCATCCTGAAAATAGGCCTTGAACAGTGCTGACACCATCGCGGTTTGGCGGCCTTCCAGCCCGGCCCAATGGATCATCCGGTGCGCGTTCAGTGTGTTTGGTGTGCGCTGAATGGCGTCAAAATTCACATCAATACCAGCGGCTTGCGCGGTTTTTTTAATGCCGCCATAGACTTGCTCGGCACCTTTGGGCCCACCAAATTTTGCCTCCAGATACGCGGTGCGATCCGCCCCTTCGGCCATCATGTCGGGGTTCAGTTGAAACGGGTGCCATTCAATTTCAAAGGGATGATCCGGCACCTCGGCCAAGGCGCGGTCAAGATAGGTTTTACCAATCAGGCACCACGGACAAATCGGATCGGAAATAATATCAAGCTTGACCATAAGGGCCCCCAGTTGTTTGCCGCAAGGCGCGACGATTGATTTTGCCATTGGCATTTATCGGCAGATCATGTTGCAAGCGATAAAGCCTTGGGCGTTTGTATGTGGCAAGGTGTTTTTGGGCGTGCGCGGTTAAATCCGCCTCGGAAATTTCGTCAGTGGCGTCATAAAACAGCGCAATAACAGTGGTATCGGCCTTGACCGTCACCTCTACCGCCGCGCAACTGATCATCTCGGGCAGGGTGGAAAACACCGCCTCGACCTCGATCGGGGAAACCCGCACACCACCGGCATTCATCATGTCGTCCCCGCGACCCAGAAAGCTGACCATGCCCTCGGCGTCCATGGAAACGGTATCACCGGTCAAAAACCATTCGCCCTTGATTCGCGCGGCGGTTTCCTCGGCCTGATCGAGATAGCCCAGCATCATCCCGGGATCGCGCATAGAAATTGCCAAAACACCGGGTTTATCAATGGGTTGCAGCACACCTTTAATGTCAACAACCGCAATGCGCCGCCCCGGTTGCGCGCAGCCCAAGCTGTTTTTGGCGGCGGGGCGCGCGGGGCTGCCGGAAAGGAAAGTGGAACATTCCGACATGCCCATCGCCTCGTAAACCTTGGTATTGCTTGATTTTTCCCACTGTTCCGCCAGTTTGGGCGACAGCTTTTCGCCCGCCGACAAACCATGGCGCAGCTTTGGCGCGTTGATCGCTGTGCCGGTGGCCAACATGCGCCTATACACCCCCGGCGCGGCGGCAAACAAGGTGACATCTTGCGCCGCAATCAACGCCGGCAAGTCGGCGGCAGGTGTGCCTTGGGCGGGGATCAACGCGGTTGCGCCAATTGTCCAGGGATCCATCAGGCCGGTGCCCAATGTATAGGTCCAGTTGAACGCGCCTGCGTGCAGCATCCGGTCATCTTCGCGCAGATCATACCAGCCCTGCCACATCATCCGCCGCGCCCAGATCGCCCGATGCGCATGCATCACCGCGCGCGGTTTGCCCGATGTGCCAGACGTATAAACAATATAGGCCAGACGATCAGGATCACCCGGCAAGGGTGCCAGCGGTTCAAGGTCGGGCGCTTCAAGCAGGCTGTGATCGGCATAAACGGGTGCATTGGTTTTGGGTAAATCCAGCCCCGTTGAATGCACAATCGCGTCGGGGCGGATTTCATCAAGAATTTTGCCCACCTCAAAACCGGTCAGCTGGCTGGACAGTGGCACCGGGATCATGCCCGCCGCAATGGCCCCCAAAAACACCAAGGGAAAATCCACGGTATTATCCAGACGCATGATGATACGGTCGCCGGGTTTATGGCCACGCGCCCGCAAGCCCGCCCCCGTGCGCAGGGCGGCATTGGCCAATTCGGCATAGGTAAAGGCATGATCGCCGTTGGGAGACAGAATTTTCAACGCACATTTTTCCGCCAAACGATCGGCATGCGCCAAAACATAACCCGCCATATTGAACGGCGCAGGGCAGGGTGCGGGCACGCCTTTATCGGAAATGGAAATCATAGCGCCTTGCTAGGGCGGGTTTGGCGGACTTGCAAGACCACGCCGTAAGGGGGCGTGGATATTGCAATTGCCGCCAGCCATGGCATAACGGGCGCCATGAACAAACCGAACGCTCTTGACGCGCTGCGCATTACCCAAATGGATGGCGAAGCATTCACCGCCGAACCGCTGGATTTGGGGGCCCGCGTGCGCCAGTTGCGCAAAGATCGCAAATGGACGCTGGAACAGGCGGCCAAACAGGCAGGTCTGGCGCGATCCACCCTGTCAAAGATCGAAAATGGCCAGATGTCGCCCACCTATGACGCGCTGAAAAAGCTGGCTTTGGGGTTGGATATTTCCGTGCCGCAGTTGTTTACAACGCCAAAAACATCGCAAGTGACCGGGCGGTTGGCCGTAACCCAAGACGGGCAGGGGCAGGATTACGCCACCACGACCTATGAACATGAATTGCTGGCGCCGGTGCTGACCAAAAAGCAAATGCTGCCCTATCGCGCCCGCATTCGCGCCCGCAGCATGGATGAATTTGAAGGCTGGATTCGTCACGACGGCGAGGAATTTTTATATGTTCTGACCGGGGTCGTGCGGCTGTATACGGAATTTTACGAACCCGTTGATCTGAAACGCGGTGATAACGCCTATTACGACGCCACAATGGGGCATAACGTGATTTCGCTGTCTGATGATGATGCCACGATTATCTGGGTGACCTCGCTGTCCTAGCGGCCCATAGGGCGCGGCAAAAACCGCCCCGATCCTTGAACCGGGGCGGTTTTTTCACTCCTCATACCACCAAACATTTGGCTGGAAACCCAACCAATCGCCATACATTGGCAAAGCATCTGGAAAGCGGATATTTTTGTCATGCGCCACGGTGGACACATCGCGGAACCACTTGGGGATCACGTAGCGGCCCGCCGTCAGAACCCGATCAAGCGCCTGTGTTGCGGCAACAAAATCGGTTTCATCGGTCGAGGTTAACAGCGTGTCGATCATCGCCTCGGCGGCGGGCGAATTCATCCCCATCCAGTTGCGCGTGCCGGGGTTTTCAATGCCATTTGAACCCCAGTAAAGCTTTTGCTCGTTGCCCGGTGACAACGACAGACCGCGCCAGTAATAGGCCATGTCGAAATCATACACATTGGTGCGTTCTTTATATTGCGCGGAATCCACGATGGTCATCGTCGCCTTGATGCCCAAGCGTTTCAACGATTCCAGATACATCGACATGATCGATTTGTTTTCGTCGTCACCGGTTCGCAGCAATACGTCAAAGGTAAAAGGGCCATCCGGGCCGGTCATCACGCCGTTTTGCACCGAATATCCGGCCTGTTCAAACAGGGCCAAAGCGCGGCGAATGTTTTTACGGTTTGCCTCGGTGCCGTCGCTGGTTGGCAAAACGTACCCTTCAAGCGTATCCGGCAATAGCTGGTCTTTGAAAGGGGCCAGAAATGCCGCGACCTTGCCGGTGGCGGCACCGGGTTGCATGCCAAGCACCGAATTTGAAAAATACGAAGAAATCCGTGGCTGTTTGCCGCCATTCACCGCCTCGCTGATGAATTCAAAATTGAACGCCGTAATCAGCGCCTCGCGTACCCGCCAGTCTTTGAATTGATCGCGCCGCGTGTTCATCACATAGCCAACGATGCCCGAGGGGCGTTTGTGGGGAAACACCGATTTAACAACCGTGCCCGATGTCACCCGCTCAAAATCATAATTGCTGTCCCAAAGCGCCTCGTTAAATTCGCGATAAGTGCTGATATCACCGGCTTTGAAGGCCTCAAACACGATGCCGGAATCACCGAAATAGTCATAGCGCACTTCGTCAAAATTGGCCTGCCCACGCATGAACGGCACGTCTTTGCCCCAGTAATCGGGATTGCGTTTAAAGCTGATATAACGCCCGGTTTCAAAATCATCGACCACATAGGGGCCAGATCCCACCGGCACATCAAGCGTGCTTTCTTTGAAATCACGCCCGTCCCATTGCGCCTTTTGCAACACTGGCCGCAACCCCATCAACAGCGCCATTTCCCGATCGTCAGTGGCAAAATTGATCCGAACTTTGCGCGGGCCGGTCTGTTCAATGCTGGCGATGTCCCCCCAACTGCGGGCATAACGCGGCGAGCCCTGCGTGCCCAAAGTTTCAAAGGACCAGATCACATCTTCAACCGTGACCGGCGCCCCGTCAGAGAATCGGGCCTCGGCACGTAAGGTGAATTCAACCCATTTTCGGTCCGGCGGGGTCTCAATCGATTCGGCAAGCAAACCGTAAAGGGCGAAAGGTTCATCGTAATTGCGCCCCATAAGTGTTTCATAAACAAGGGTCCTTACGCCCCATGGCGCGCGACCTTTCAGGATGTAGGGGTTCATTGCATCAAAGGTGCCGCCTTCGCCAAAAACGATTCGCCCGCCCTTGGGTGCATCAGGGTTTGCATAGGGCAGGGACACAAAATCAGGTGGTAGCTGCGGGGCACCATACATAGCTATGCCATTTTTTGGCTGTGCCTGTGCGCCCGATATGGCGAAACCAACGGTCAAAACCACCGCTGAAATCACGCCGATCCTCTTTAATTTAGCGAAAAACTCTGTTTCCATTTTGGCAACCTTCCCTGTGTTCCCTTGTTTTATTATGAGCAAGCCTATTCATGCTTTTTAACAAATTCAAACTTTTAGCTTGGCCCACGGCAATGAATTGCTTATAAAGGCTTTACTGCTCGATAGGTTTCTTGCCTGTATGAAACCTGCCTCAATAACTTAACGCCAGCCTTGTGCTGGCGTTTTTTTTGTTTGGGCGGTGGGGAATACCCGGCGTCACAGCAAACCCAACAGCAAAGTGCCGGCAATCACCCACATCACAATGGCGATCAGGAAATCCAGAATCTGCCAGTTCAGCGGTTTTTGCATGATCGGGGCCAACAGGCGCGCGCCATAACCAAGGGCAAAAAAGAAGGTGAACGAGGCGGTGACCGCCGCCAGCCCAAACGCCAATTTTTCAAAACCATAATACCGCGTCGATATCGCGCCGATCAAACCCAGCGTGTCCAGATAGACATGCGGGTTCAACCAGGTCAGCGCCGACAGTACCGTCAGGGCCGAGGCCAAAGACGCGCGTTCCCCAACCAGCACCATGTGGTAATCCCCCTTGAGGGCCGCCAAAAACCGCATCATCCCATAGACGATCAAAAATACCGCGCCAAAAACCGTCATCGCCGTGGGCAACCACTGCCAGCGTTCAACAATGATGCCGAACCCCATGACACCCGCCGTAATCAACAAAGCATCCGAGGCGGCACAGAACAGGCAAATCGCAAACACATGGGATTTCAGAATACCCTGACGCAGCACAAAGGCATTCTGTGCACCAATCGCCAGAATAAGCGAAAATGACGTAAAAAAACCGGTGAAAGCCGCCGCAAGCATGGTGGTTTATTTGCCGGGCTTGTCGATGCCGGGCAGCACAGGTTGCGTCGGATCGGCACCGTTTGGATATACCAGCCCTGCCGAAATCACCAGTTTGGCGGCGTTTTCCACGCTCATTTCCAATATGATCACGTCGCTGCGCGGCACGAACAGCAAAAACCCCGACGTCGGGTTGGGGGTTGTTGGCAAAAATACACTAAGAATTTCTTCATCCCCGGGAAGGCGGGCAAAAACCTCGCCTTTTGCCTTGGTGGAAATAAACGCAATCGCCCAGATGTCTCGGCGCGGGTATTCCACCAGACAGGCCTTGTCAAAGGAACTGTTGGTTTGGGACACTGCGGTTTCAATCAGCTGCTTCAGGCCGTTATAGACCGAACGCACAACCGGCGTGCGATCCACCAGACGTTCGCCAATGTGCATGACCGAGCGCCCCATGAAACCTTTGGCCATCCAGCCAACAATCACCGTGAAGATCAGGAAAATAACAACGCCGACGCCGCGAATATCGATCCGTTGATTGGGATCGATGTTGATGCCGATGTTTTGCAACAATTGCGCCAGATAACTGGAGGGCTGCAATTGATCCGGTACAAATGGTAAAACCCAGCCGTCGATCAACCCCGTCACGGTCCAGATCAGCCACATGGTCAGCACCACGGGCACAACGACGATCAGGCCGGCCAGAAAATTCCCGCGCAAGCGCCCAAACAGGTGGCGGCTGTGACGCTTTGAAACGTTGCCGTGTTCGTCTTTGTCTTCGACCATGTTGGTAATCCCAATGTTTGAACCCTATTAGGGGGTCCGCTTGGCAATCTCAATAATAATTCACCGGCTTGTGTATTCTTGCGATTACAGTTGCCGTTCTTCGGCAATCGCCTTGGCAATTCGCGCACCTAATGCCGCGTTGTTGCGCACAAGGGCAATATTGGCGGTCAGGCTGGCACCCTTGGTCAAGTCAATCAACCGTTGTAACAAAAACGGCGTTACCGCTTTGGTGTTGATCTGCGCCGCCTCTGCTTCGGCCACGGCTTGGGCAATAAGCGGGTTCAAAACACTGGCAGGAATTTCCGCAGATTGGGGTATTGGGTTGCAAATCAACTGGCCACCAGACAATCCCAATTGCCCGCGCATCAGATGTGCTTTGGCCACTTCATCGGCGCTATCCATGCGCAAGGGCGCCGCAATGCCGCTTTTACGCGACCAAAAGGCCGGAACCTGATCGATGCCATAGGCAATCACCGGCACGCCCTGGGTTTCCAACACTTCCAGCGTTTTTGGCACATCCAGAATGGCCTTGGGGCCAGCGGCCACCACCGTCACGGCGGTTTTACCCAGTTCAATCAAATCCGCCGAAATATCAAAGCTGTCTTCGGCACCTTTGTGAACACCGCCAATGCCGCCCGTGGCAAACACATCGATGCCCGCCAAATGTGCCAGTATCATCGTGGCCGCCACGGTGGTTGCGCCCATTTTACCCGCCGCCATGCAAATCGCCAGATCAGCGCGCGACAGTTTCATCACCGAATTGGCCTGTACCGAATTGGCCTGTGCAAGCACGGTAATTTCCGCCTCGCTCAACCCGATTTTGGCAATGCCATCAATCACCGCAATCGTTGCCGGCACCGCGCCATTTTCGCGGATCATCTGTTCCAGCAATAACGCTGTTTCCAGATTTTTGGGAAACGGCATGCCGTGGGAAATTATCGTGCTTTCAAGCGCCACCACGGGCGTGCCGTCTTTCAGGGCTTGTGCCACTTCTGGGGCGATGTTCAACAGGTTTTTCACGTATCGAGTTCTCCGGAAACATAGCTGGCCGCGGCTTTCAGGGCGTCAGCCAGGGCTTTTTCATTGTCGGCACCCGCCATCTCGGCAGCAATATGGGCGGCCATGAACGTGTCACCCGCCCCGGTGACGCGGGTCACCATCACCTGCGGCGGGGACCGGGTAATCAGAATGTCGCCAAAGGCCACGGCGGAATCCGCAGCACCATCCGTGACCAGAACCCGCGCCGCCCCTTTGGCCACCAAAGCGGTGGCCGCAAGGGCGCTGTCGGCAAATTCGGTTTGACAGATCAGCCCGGCCTCTTCGCGGTTCACATAGATCGTGGCCGCCGGATGATCCAGCAGGGCCAATAACCGCTGGGCTTTGCCCGGCGAAGCGGGGGCAATGCGCAAATCAGCCGCCAGAAACCACGCGGATTTAGCCAGTTTTGCCAGCAAAGACGTGGTCAAATTCCCGTCCAGCGCAATGACACCGGAAAACGGCCTGTCCACCGACCCCAAACGGCCATCCTTTAGCGGCGTCAAAATTTTGTCGTCGGCCATTTCCAGACTATGGGCATCGGCGATGGCTGAGATCAGGCCATTGGCCCCCTCGACCGCCATATAAACATCGGTGGGCAGATCGGCAGACCGGTAAAGATAATCGCAATTCAACCGCATGCCGGTGCATGCGGCGACCAGTTCATCGCCCTCGGCATCGCGGCCAACCGCGCTTAACAACGACGGTCGCAAGCCAAAGCGCGCCAGCGTCATGGCAATGTTCAACGCCACACCGCCGGGCAGGCGGGTAATCCGCCCCGCAACGTCCGACCCTTGCCGCATATGCACCGGCGCGCGGCCGATAATGTCCCACAAAACGGAACCAATACACAGGATTTGAGGCTGGGTTTTCATGGCGCTATATGATCCAGCCGTGGATAAACTTGCAAGGGCCGAAATAAATCCGCCGTGCAGGATGGCATCATCGGCCAAAACAGGCAAAACCCCTTGCATCGCGCATCTAGGTGGTCTATGGCAGCCCCACTTCACAGGCAGGGTTTGGTCTGATTGAGGGAGAAATCCTTGATCATACCGCCGGTTGGGCATCCGCCCTTGCACCCCTGCCGAGGATTGAAACCGGAAAAAGGAAATAAAGCATGGGTCTCCCTGATTTCTCAATGCGTCAACTGCTTGAAGCTGGCGTTCACTTTGGTCACCAAACACAACGCTGGAATCCCCGTATGGGCCAGTTTATTTATGGTGATCGTAACGGCATCCACATCATGGATCTGACACAAACCGTGCCATTGCTGGATGCGGCATTGCAGGCTGTTCAGCAAACTGTCGCCAAAGGTGGCCGCATTCTGTTCGTCGGCACCAAACGTCAGGCCCAAACGCCGATCGCCGAAGCCGCCGAGCGTTGCGCACAATATTACATGAACCACCGCTGGTTGGGTGGCACGTTGACCAACTGGAAAACCGTTTCCAATTCGATCAACCGCCTCAAAAAGCTGGACGAAAACCTGGCCGAAGGCGCCTCTGGTTTGACCAAAAAAGAACGTCTTGGCATGGAACGCGAGCAAACCAAATTGCAGGCATCCCTTGGCGGCATCCGCGAAATGGGGGGCGTGCCTGACCTGATTTTTGTGATCGACGTGAACAAAGAAGATCTGGCCATCGCCGAAGCCCGAAAATTGGGCATTCCTGTTGTGGCCATCGTGGATACGAACGCATCGCCCGATGACATCGATTTCCCGATCCCCGGCAACGACGACGCCAGCCGTGCGATTTCGCTGTATTGCGACCTGATCAGCCGCGCCGCCCTTGACGGGATGAGCGCACAGATGGGCGCCGCCGGTATTGATCTTGGTGCCGCCGAAGAAGCACCGGTTGAAGAAGCCGTGGCCGAAAAAGCACCAGCCGAAGCCGCCGCAGAGCCAGCCAAAGCCTGATATATACGACAACAAAATCAGGGCAGGGATGGCCTGTCCTGATTTCTGATGTAATTTTCCAAAGGAGAACCAAGATGGCAATCACTGCTGCAATGGTAAAACAACTGCGCGAAACTTCTGGCGCGGGCATGATGGACGCGAAAAAAGCGCTGGTCGAAAACAACGGCGACATGGATGCCTCGATTGACTGGCTGCGCACCAAAGGTCTGGCCAAAGCGGCCAAAAAATCCGGTCGTACCGCGGCTGAAGGTCTGGTTTCCGTGGCGATCAAAGACGGCCGCGGTGTTGCGGTCGAAGTGAACTCTGAAACCGATTTTGTTGGCAAAAACGCCGATTTCCAAGCCATGGTATCCAGCTTTGCAACAGCGGCGCTGGATGTTTCCGATATTGACGGTCTGAACGCCGCTGAAATCGACGGCAAGGCGGTTTCGGTAATTCTGACCGACAAAATCGCCACCATTGGCGAAAATATGACTCTTCGCCGGATGGCCGTTCTTGAGGCCGAAACCGTGGTTGCCTATGTGCATAACGCAGCGGCCGATGGCATGGGCAAAATCGGTGTTTTGGTTGGCCTGACGGGCGCTGACAACGGCATTGGCAAGCAAATCGCCATGCACGTCGCCGCCGCCAACCCGGCGTCTTTGTCCGAAGCTGATCTTGATGCCGATGTTGTCGAGCGCGAAAAAGCCGTTCAAATCGAAACCGCTCGGGAATCTGGAAAACCAGAGGCCGTGATTGAAAAAATGATCGTCGGTCGGATGAAAAAATTCATGGCCGAGGTGACGTTGCTGGGCCAAGCCTTTGTGGTGAACCCTGATCTGACCGTTGCGGCGGCTGCCGCCGAAGCAGGCGTCGAAATCACCGGTTTCATCCGCTTGGCCGTTGGCGAAGGCATTGAAAAAGAAGCAGAAAACTTTGCCGACGAAGTGGCAAAAATGAACGCTTAAAAGCGCTCTACTGAAACGATTAACGCGGTGGCCTGGGACGGGCCACCGCGTTTTTTTGATCAGCCCTCGGGGAAAGAGGATTTGGCAATCAAAGACGCTGGCATAAAGGGTCTGACTATAAGACCCCTCTGCCAGCCTCAGCCCGTCGCCACCAGAAATACTTGGCGCTAGTGACCGATTGCTCCTATGACCTAATGCCACCACTCACGGAACAGGTTTACCATGCGTTAAGTTAAGCTTTGCGAAAAGTAAGGAAATCCTTACTTTCCGCAAAATAGGTGACAAAATCGTTTTTTAAGGGCAAAAAATCACGTTTTTGACGTGTGATGCACAAAAATCTGGTTCAAAACCGATGCTTTCATGATCGCCTGCGCCGTTGTATCGACATCCAGAACTTCGCGCGCTAGGCGTAAATGTTTTTCAATAGTGGCTGTGGTCAGCCCCATGATCGTGGCCGCATCGGCCGTGGTTTTACCGTCGGCGGCCCATTCCAACACTTCAACCTGCCGCTTGGTCAAAGACCGCCGCAAACCGGCATAGGGCAGTTGCGTGACCTTCAGGTGCATGACCTTGTTGAGCGTCACAATATCGCCGCCGTCTTTGGCCCAGATTTCTTCGACATCATTCTGGCTCAATCCCGGGCGCGCAGTCAGCGCAATCGCACCTTTGGCACGTTCCGATACATCCTTGAAGCTGATGGAATATCCGCCAATCAACCCCATAGATTTGTTGATTTCATGGACTTCAATTTCACGATCCGAAAGCCGACCCGCGGCCCGTTCTTCGTCGATCCAGCCCCAGGAACAGGCCCCAACGTTCTGGCTTAGCCACCGTACCATCGGGCCATGCAAATACAGCGTGCCACCCAGATAGCGTTCCAAATATTCCTTGGGGTGGTTGGACAGGGTCAAAATGTCCTGAAGGTCACCAAAAGATTGCGCCGTGCGATAGCGGGTAAAACCGTACAGCAGCCGGTCAAAGCCATAGGAATCCATCAAAGCCGTATGCAAGGCCCAGACTTCTTCGATCGAGGTCGCCTCGAGAATTCTTTCCAGTTGATCGCTGTTCATTTATGCAAGCGGCCCCATAACAGGGCAGTTATACGCCAAACGCGTAAGAATCTTCCTGATCGCAATGCGATGTGATGTCATCATTTCCCCCAACAGTGGATCGTTAGCGCAATTTGACAGTCATTGTCGAGGTTTTCATTCCAAAGTTAGCGAATTTTTGAAGTATTTTGGACTTCTTGGCAAAACGTACCACCAAGCGAGAACATTCTATATCCCACTTTATCAATTGGTTATGGGCAAGGTTTCATCTGGAATGTATTTGGATATATTTTACATAATACTGATTATGCGATTAATAGGCCGAATTATCCCCCTCGCGCCATTTACCGCGCCCGGTTTCAACCAACCCGATTGGCCGCAGCAATCGCCGTGGTAAAATCCTTTTTCAACAATCCAATGTCCTCGATCCCGACGGACACCCGAAAAAACCCTTCCGACATGCCCAGTTCTGCCCGCGCCTCCGGCGTCAATGCGCGATGCGAAGATGACGCAGGATGCGACAAAACGGTGCTGACATCGCCCAAAGTTGGCGCAAAGATCAATTCCGGCACGGCGCGTGCCAAAGCATTGGCCGCCGTGCGCGTGGGTGTGACTTCAAAACTGACCATATTGCCGAATTGCCCGTTCAGGATGGCCGCCGCCCGGTTGTGATCGGGATGATCATTGCGGCCCGGATACAGCACGCGGCGCACGCCCGGTTGCGTGGCAATGAAATCCGCCAGTGCCGCCGCGTTCGCCTGCGCCCGCTCATAACGCAGCTCAAAGGTGAACAGCCCGCGTTCCCCCAGCCAACTGTCAAACGGGCTGGCGGTCAGCCCCATGGTGACGGCGACAATCTCGATGCGTTTTTGATGCTCGGGATTGCGCGAAACGATATAACCGGCCATGACATCCGAATGCCCCGCCAGTAATTTTGTCACCGAGTGAACGATGAAATCGGCCCCCTGCGCGAAGGGTTGATAGCCAAAGGGCGTGGTAAATGTATTGTCAACGGCCAGCAAAATGCCAGTTTCCCGCGCCAATGCGGTGATGCCTTCCATATCGGCAAGGCGCAACGTCGGGTTTGAAGCCACCTCGACCAAAATAATTTTGGTTTCCGGGCGAATGGCGGCGCGAATGCTGGCAATATCGGTGGGATCGGCCAGCGTGGTGCTGATGCCCAGACGCGGCAATTCCTCGTTCATCATCCGCATCGATCGACCATAAAGCTGATTGCCGCCAATGATGTGATCGCCCGACTTTAGCACGCCAAATATCAACGCGGTGATTGCGGCCATGCCGGAAGCAGTGATAATGCCGCCCTGCCCGCCCTCCAGCTGGTCCAGTTTGGCGGCGAGAACGCTGGCGTTGGGATGGCCTTCGCGTGAATAGGTGAACCCCGCCGCGCGCCCCTCATACATATCATCCAGCGCATCGGGGCTGTCGGCGGCATATACCACCGAGGGTTGCAACGGTGTAACCAAGGGGCGCGAAATGCCGGGGGAAACCTGCGTGCGGCGGATCATATTAGGGCGTTTCATGCGCGCCAACCTTTTGTAATTGTTCGCGAAATACGCGAATTTTTTCCTGATAGCCACGCGCCGACTGCACATTGGCCAAAATCGCGGCGTCATCCAATTGGCGGATGACCCGCCCCGGCATGCCCATCACAAGGCTGCCGTCGGCAATAACCTTGCCTTCCGGGATCAAGGCCCCTGCCCCGATCAGACAGTTTTTGCCGATGACCGCGCCGTTTAAAACCGTGGCCCCCATGCCGATCAGGGTTTGATCGCCGATGCTGCATCCGTGCAACATCGCCTTATGCCCGATCGTACAGTTCATGCCCACCGTCAAAGGAAACCCCATGTCGGTATGCATCACCACGTTTTCCTGAATATTGCTGCCCGCGCCAATGGTTATTGGCTCATTGTCGCCGCGCAGGGTCGCCCCGAACCAGATCGATACCAGCGGTTCAATGATGCAATGCCCGATGACATTGGCATCCGGTGCAATCCATGTATCAGGGTCAACCTGCGGTTGACGCGCCCCAAGGCTGAACAAGGTCATTTTCGATCCTCAAATTCACGGTTCAGGCCGCGAACGGTATCGACCAGATGCGGCTGTTGGGAAATCCGCAACCGTTCCGCCGTGATGATGGTTTTCAGTTTTTCACCGGTCGCCGCCAGATTATCGTTAACCAGAACATAGTCATATTCCGGCCAGTGGCTGATTTCATCACGGCTTTTCTGCATGCGCCCGGCAATCACCGCGTCGCTGTCTTGGGCGCGGTTGCGCAATCTGCGTTCCAGTTCGGAAATGGACGGCGGCAGGATGAAGATCGACAGGGTGTGTTTGCCCAGAACCGAGTTGCGAATTTGCTGGCCACCTTGCCAGTCGATATCAAACAACACATCCCGCCCCGCCTTGATCGCGGATTCCACCGGCGCACGCGGGCTGCCGTACATATTGTCAAAAACCTCGGCGTGTTCCAGCATGCCACCGGCATCGACAATGTCCTGAAACTTCTTGCGGCTGTGGAAATAATAGTCGCGCCCGTGTTCTTCGCCGACCCGCGGTTTGCGGGTTGTGGCGGATACGGAAAATGACAGGCTGGGATCCCAGTCCATCATCGCGCGCGCCAGCGTGGATTTTCCGGCACCCGAGGGTGACGACAGGATGATCAACAGGCCACGACGGTCAACAGGCATTGCACTACTCCAGATTTTGCACTTGTTCGCGCATTTGGTCGATCAGTGTTTTCATCTCAAGCCCCAGATTTGTCAAATCGCTAAAGCCGGATTTTGAACATAACGTATTGGCCTCGCGGTTGAATTCCTGCATCAGGAAATCCAGCTGTCGCCCCACAGCACCTTTGCCTGTCAGTATTTTTCGCGCGGCTGTGATATGCGCCCCAAGTCGGTCAATTTCTTCGGTAATGTCGGATTTCACCGCCAGAATTGCCAATTCCTGAAGCAGGCGCTGTTCGTCCACCCCCTCGGTATTTTGCATGATTTTGCTGACATTGTTACGCAAATTTTCCGCGGCAGTATCGCGTCGGTCCACCAAAATTTGCGCCGCACCGCTCAACAGCGTCTCGATCTGCTGCAATTGCCCCTCAAGGGTGGCGCGCAAAGCACGGCCTTCGGTGGCACGCATTTCTTGAAACTGCGCCAGAACAGCCGCAAAATCACCGAGCAATTCTTTGCATAGGGTTTCGGCATTTTCGGCCTCGTCCACAGCCTCATCCGAGACGCCGCGAAACCCCAAAACGTCGATCGCCGAGGGCGGCACCAAGGCCAACCCCCGATCATCCGCCGCGTGTTGGATAACGTCCAGCGCCGCCAGCACACGATCCAGGGCGGCGGGGTTCAAAGTCATGGAACCGGCGGTCTTTTCGCGGCTGGTCCGCAGGGTCAGATTTATCGTGCCGCGCGTGGTCGCCGAGGCCAGCTTTTTCTTTAACCCCTGTTCCAATCCGGTGATCCAATCAGGCACGCGAATCCGTATGTCCTGACCACGACCGTTCACCGATCGAAGATCCCAAGCCCACACCAAAGCGCCGGAAGCGCCGGTGCCCGAGGCAAAACCGGTCATAGAGTTAACCATTTAAGTCACTTTTTGCTGCAATTTGAGAAAAACCTGTCATATTTACCTCGTGGTAACGATTGTGGAAATAGCGTTAACAGACCTGAACAGGGCAAACAACCAACGCTGGCTTCTGACAATCCATTATGTACGAGTGGCAGGAGCAGGTTTGATGACAAAAAAGGCAAATTTTGAGGGCGAAAATATCGTTCCGATCTGGCAATATAAGAACATGGCAAAACACGACATTGAAACCGAAGTTCTGAACTATTGGCGTGAACTATGCGCCGGTCGTCCGATGCCCCAGCGCAGCGAAATCGACCCGCGCGGGTTGGAAAACGCGCTGGAATTTGCCTTTGTGGCCGAACGCACCAAAACCGGTCTGGTGCGCCTGCGTGTGGCCGGTTCCATGCTGAACAAATCAATGAATATGGACACCCGCGGCATGCCCATCAGCAGCTTTTTTGACCCGCTGTGCCGCCACCGTATCAAAACAGAATTGAACAAAGTGTTTACAATACCGGCGATTTTGCGGGTTTCTGTCACCAGCCTTGGCCAAGACGCACCGATGGCGCGGGGCCACTGGATGATCCTGCCGTTAAAGGGTCAGGAAGGCCGCGTGGATCGCGCCATGGGCACCTATATCACCACCGGCGCGACACTGGCCCCGTTCCGCCCGCTGATCGACGCGGTTGAACTTTCGCCAATTGCCATCCCGGACGGGTATTTCACCGTCGCAGAGGTGCCGCCAAATAGCGAAATGGCCGAGGCGGAAACGCCGTTTTTGCACAAGCCCAGCCCGCAGGCAAAGACCGTCAACGCACCGGATGACCATGCCCCCCCCGCCCGTGGCAAGCCAGATTTGCGGATCGTGCATTCAAAGCCGTAATCGCAGGTAAAGCCGGGTTTCATCGCCCCGACCGTGACAGAAGTAACATCTTTTGCCGGGCGGCTTTGATCCCTGTCGCGATCGTGCTAGGCACTGTCATGGTCAAAGATTTTTCCCAATTCCTGCCCAAAACCGCCGTACAAACGCGCCCGACAGGCGCGGCAAATGTATTGGAAAAATTAGGCTGGAAGCCCTTTTTCAGCCATCAGATCAACCCCCAAGACCATGGCGATCTGGCGCCTGTGCGCGTGGCGGAAGTTCACCGAAACGGGCTGCATGTTCTGGGCAATGGCATCGATATGCTGATCCCCCCCGGCCTGGACGCCACAGTCGGCGACTGGATCCTGTATAACGCCGTGCAAGCATCGCAAAGTGTGGTTCTTGAACGCAACAGTCTGATTGAACGCCGCGCACCGGGCAAGGAACGTCGGCGACAGTTGATTGCCGCCAATGTAGACACGCTGTTCATCGTGTCATCGTGTAACAAGGATTTCAACATCGCGCGGCTGGAACGCTATGTTTCCTTGGCGTTTGAGGCGGAAATAGCACCGGTGATCGTGCTGACAAAAACCGATCTTTGTGAAGATCCGACCCCCTATACCGATGCCGCAACCACGATTTCAAATCGGGTGTCGGTTGTATCGCTGAATGCCTTGGGCACTGACGCGCGGTCCCAACTGTTACCATGGTGCGCGGCGGGTCAAACCGTGGCGTTTGTCGGATCCTCCGGGGTTGGCAAATCCACGTTGGTGAACGCGCTTTTTGCCCAAGACCTGGCCGATACGGCGGGCATGCGCGAAGGCGACAGCAAAGGGCGGCACACAACCACGCGGCGTCAGCTGCATTTCCTGCCCGATGGCTGCGCGGTTCTGGATACGCCGGGTATGCGCGAACTGCAATTAACCGATGTCGAGGCCGGGGTAGCCGAGGTTTTTGACGATCTTACCGAATTGGCAACGCAATGCCGGTTTCGCAATTGCGCCCATGACACCGAACCCGGTTGTGCGGTTCAGGCGGCCTTGGCGCGCGGCGAAATTGACGCCAGCCGCATGGCGCGCTGGAACAAACTGGCCGCCGAAGAACGGTTTAATTCCGCCAGTCTGGCCGACCGCAAAGCAGACGACAAGACCTTGCACAAAGCCATACGATCGATACAGAAGAAAAACCGGAAATAGGTGCATCACCTTATGGGCCACAAAAAAGGGCGCCAAAACGGCGCCCTTTTTCGATCATTTTGCAATAGTCAAATTCAGCCGACCTTGGCCATGCCCAGTTGCCGCGCCTGCAATTCTTCGGCCACCAGAAACGCCAGTTCCAGTGATTGGCTGGCGTTCAGGCGTGGGTCACACGCGGTGTGATAGCGATCCGACAAATCCTCATCCGTTACCGCACGCACGCCGCCCGTGCATTCGGTCACATCCTGACCAGTCATTTCAAAATGCACGCCGCCCGGAATGGTACCTTCGGCTTTGTGGATGGCAAAGAATTCCTGAACCTCGCGCAGCACGCTTTCAAAGGGGCGGGTTTTATAGCCCGAGGTCGATTTGATCGTATTGCCGTGCATCGCGTCGCAGGTCCAGACCACATTGGCGCCCTCTTCCTTGACGGCCTTTACCAGACGCGGCAGGTGATCGCCCACCGATCCGGCCCCGAAACGCGCGATCAACGTCAAGCGACCGGCAATATTGTCAGGGTTCAGCGTGTTCATCAGCACTTTCAAATCCTCAGCCGTTGTTGTGGGGCCGCATTTCAACCCGATCGGGTTTTGCACACCACGACAGAATTCCACATGCGCGCCCTCTGGCTGACGGGTGCGATCACCGATCCAGATCATATGGCCCGAGCCCGCAACCGGCAGCCCCGAGGTGGAATCGATACGGCAAAGTGCCTCTTCGTATTCCAGCAACAAGGCCTCGTGGCTGGTGTAAAAATCAACCGTCTGCAAGGCGTGGCTGGTTTCGGCTGTAATGCCCGCCGCCGTCATGAAATCCAGCGTGTCAGAAATGCGGTTCGCCAAATCGCGGTATTTTGTGGCGTTTTTACCTTCGGTGAATCCCAAGGTCCATGCATGCACCTGATGCACATCGGCATAACCACCGGTGGAAAACGCCCGCACAAGGTTCAACGAGGCGGCCGATTGCGTATAGGCCTGCAACATGCGTTTGGCATCCGGCACCCGTGCGGCGGCGGTAAAATCGATGTCGTTGATGATGTCACCACGATAGGACGGCAATTCAACCCCGTTGATGATCTCGGTATTGGCGGACCGCGGCTTGGCAAATTGACCGGCCATGCGACCAACCTTGACCACCGGCATTTTTGCGCCGTACGTCAGAACCATCGCCATTTGCAGCATCACTTTAAATGTATCACGAATGGAATCAGCGGAAAATTGTTCAAAACTTTCGGCGCAATCGCCGCCTTGCAGCAAAAACGCCCGACCGGCGGCAACATCGGCCAGTTTTTTGCGCAAAGACCGTACTTCGCCGGCAAAAACCAGCGGCGGATATTTCGACAATTGCGCCTCAACCGCATGCAAGGCGGCAGGATCGGTATATTCCGGCATTTGAACCCTTGGTTTGTTGCGCCAATCAGACTTTGTCCATGCCTGTGCCATGTTTTTCGCTCCGTAAAAAATCGTTCAAGAACCACTATGTTAGCGATAGCAGAAAAGCAAATATAAATGGTGCAAACCGCTTTGGCTAGCATTTGTGGAAAAAATGTCGCATTTTGCCGGTACGGCCTCTTGCAGGTGCTGCGCATTCCTGTAGAGGCACGTGAACTAAGACCGCGAAAGAAGGTTGTTTTATGGCCCATATCCAAGTGCCGGTGACGCGAATTGAACAGCCGCAAAAAACGACACGTTTCGTTTTTGTGCTGCTGGAAGATTTCACCCTGCTTAGTTTTTCCTGCGCGGTCGAGGGGCTTCGCTTGGCCAATCGCATGTTGGGCCATGACTATTACAAATGGACGCTATTGTCCGAAGGTGGCCTGCCGACAAAATGTTCCTCTGGTGTTGAACTGTCGGTTGATGGCGATCTGACGGAATTACAGCGCGATGATCAGGTGGTCATTTGCGGCGGTATTGAAATTCAAAATTCCAGCACCAAACGCGTGCTGAACTGGATCCGGCGCGAGGCGCGGCGAGGGCTGAAAATGATCGGCCTGTGTACCGCCGGTTATACCATGGCGCGGGCCGGATTGCTGGATGGGCGCAAGGCGACAATTCACTGGGAAAATCAGGACAGCTTTGAAGAAGATTTTCCCGAAGTCACCCTGACAAAATCGGTTTTTGTGATGGATGGCAATCGCTATACCACCGCGGGCGGCACCAGTTCGATTGATTTGATGTTGGCGATCATTGCGCAGGATCACGATGAAAAACTGGCCAATGCGGTGGCGGATCAGTTAATTTACACCACCATTCGCACCGATCAGGATACCCAGCGCCTGTCGATCCCGACTCGCATTGGCGTGCGCCATCCAAAATTGGCCAAAGTCATTCAAATGATGGAAAGCAATATCGAAGAACCGATCAGCCCGGCGATTCTGGCCCGCGATGTGGGCATGTCCACGCGCCAGCTTGAGCGGCTTTTCCGGCGTTATCTGAACCGCTCGCCGAAACGGTATTACATGGAAATTCGCCTGCAAAAGGCGCGCAATCTGTTGATGCAAACCGAAATGAGCGTGATCAACGTGGCGCTGGCCTGTGGTTTTGCCAGCCCCTCGCATTTTTCCAAATGTTACCGGTCGCATTACAATACGACGCCCTATCGCGAACGCGGCGCACAAGCGGCGCGTTTGTCGATTTAGCGACCACGATCAATTAAGAAAATCTGGTAATCCTTTTTCTTTTATAGATTTCCGATTGTTTGAAGTTAAGATTCCTCACATAAATACGGTCGAATATGTAATTCGAAATTGTCATAAGAGTTTTTTAAATGGACTTTGCACTAGCTCAGCTAACACTGTTGTTTCTCCCAGGAATTATTTGGGCAAATTTGGACGCAAAATTTGGTTATGGCCTCAAACCGCAACAATATAGGTTACTAATCAATGCTTTTGTCTTTGGCGTCACTACATATTTTGCGCTGTTTTTAATATACACGAGCTTAGGGTTTGAATTTGGAGATAGTGGGCTAAGCTCTAAAAAACTAAATTTGAATTTTGTGTCGTTGCGCGACGAAATTTTCTTTTCAATTCCCTTATCCTTTGCCCTTTCACTTGTCTGGCTTTGGACTGTCAAGAACCGGTTTTTGAGTAAGTTTCTCCATAAAATTAAAGTAACAAACCGCTACGGCGATGAAGACGTTTGGACCTATACATTCAATTCTGACACCCCAAATGTGGAATATGTTCACATCCGAGATTTGGAAAACAAATTTGTCTATGCAGGATGGGTAAAATTGTTTTCTGAAAACGAACTCATTCGTGAAATTGTGCTAAGAGACGCAATCGTGTACGATGAAAGTGGTAATATTGTATCCGAAGCACCAATCCTGTATTTATCCCGACCAAAGCAAAATTTCTGGATCGAATTCCCCTACTCAAAGAAAGTTAGAACCGATGACAAACCCAAAAACCGATAAAGTAATTATTAGAGACGGCGCGGTATCAAAAGGTGGGCAGAACACGACGTCACAAATCCAAGAACGTCCCCCTGCGCCTACACCCACTAAGCCAAAATAATAGAAATGTTTCGCTAAACTTTTCGAAATGACTTGGTACCTTAAACTTGGTTGACCTGAAATCGACATTAAATGTCGCGCATGGCCTTGTCTGTTGCGGCGCCCCTTGTCAGGTTTAAAACCAACAAGTCATGAAATTCGAGGGGATTCCATTCATGAAAACTTCTACGCGTGTTTGTGTCATCGGCGGTGGCGTTGTTGGCTGTTCGGTGTTGTACCATCTGACAAAACTGGGCTGGTCCGATGTGATGCTGGTGGAACGCAGCGATCTGACATCTGGATCCACGTGGCACGCGGCGGGCGGGTTTCACACGCTGAACGGCGACACAAATATGGCGGCCCTGCAAGGTTATACCATCCGGCTCTATCGCGAGCTTGAGGAAATCACCGGCATGTCCTGTGGTCTGCACCATGTGGGCGGGATCACACTGGCGGATACGCCGGAACGTTTTGACATGCTAAAGGCGGAACGCGCCAAGCATCGTTATATGGGATTGCACACTGAAATCCTGGGGCCGGACGAGATTAAGGAACGCGCCGAACTGGTTGATACCAAAGGGGTAATTGGCGGCCTTTATGATCCTTTGGATGGCCATCTTGATCCTTCTGGCACCACCCACGCCTATGCCAAAGCGGCGCGTATGGGGGGGGCTGAAATCGTCACCCACAACCGTGTTCTGGAAACCAATCAACGCGCCGATGGCACATGGGATGTGGTCACCGAACAGGGCACAATCCACGCCGAACATGTGGTGAATGCGGGCGGTCTTTGGGCGCGTGAATTGGCGTCAATGGCGGGGGTTTACCTGCCGCTGCACCCGATGGAACATCAATATCTGATCACCGATGACATTCCCGAAATCTACGAACGCGCCACCGAATTTCCCCATGTGATGGACCCCGCCGGCGAAAGTTACCTGCGCCAAGAAGGCCGGGGTCTGTGCATCGGGTTTTATGAACAACCATGCGAGCCTTGGGCGGTGAATGGCACGCCGTGGGATTTTGGCCATGAATTATTGAACGACAAACTGGAAAAAGTCGAGGCATCGATCGAATTCGCCTATCGTCGTTTTCCTGTGTTGGAACGCGCCGGTGTCAAAACCGTTATCAACGGCCCGTTTACCTTTGCCCCCGATGGCAACCCGCTGGTCGGCCCGGTGCCCGGGTTGCGTAATTACTGGTCGGCCTGCGCGGTCATGGCGGGCTTTAGCCAAGGCGGCGGTGTTGGGCTGATGTTGGCGCAATGGATGATCGAAGGCGAATGCGAACGCGACACGATGGCGATGGATGTGGCACGTTTCGGCAAGTGGATCACGCCGGGTTATACGCGGCCCAAGGTGATTGAAAACTATCAAAACCGTTTTTCCGTCAGCTACCCAAATGAAGAACTGCCTGCCGCACGGCCCGATAAAACCACGCCAATGTATGACATTTTCAAGGGTTTGGGCGCGGTGTTTGGCCAGCAATTTGGCCTTGAGGTGCCTAATTATTTCGCCCAGGGCGATGAACCAAGCTATGAAACCCCGTCTTTCCGCCGCTCCGATGCCTTTGGGGCCACGGGCCGCGAGGTGATGGCGGTGCGCACTGGGGTTGGCATCAACGAGGTGCAGAATTTTGGCAAATTCCGCATCACAGGCGCGGCCGCACGCGCGTGGCTGGATCACATCATGGCCGGTCGTATGCCCAAGCCGGGCCGGATCAGCCTGACCCCGATGTTGTCGCACAAGGGGCGGTTGATTGGCGATTTCACCGTCACTTGCCTGTCGGAGACCGAATTTCAACTGACGGCAAGCTACGGCAGTCAGGATTTTCACCACCGCTGGTTTATGCAAAACGCCCGTGACGGTGTGACGGTTGAAAATGTGTCCGATCAACTGACCGGCTTTCAAATTGCCGGTCCCAATGCGCGTGATTTGTTACAGCGATGCACGCTGACGGATGTGTCGGACATGAAATTTCTGGATGCCCGAAAGATGACCATCGGCATGGCGGATTGTCTGGTGCAGCGAGTCAGCTATACCGGTGATCTGGGGTTTGAAATTTACACAAATCCGATGCAGCAACGCGCCCTGTGGCATATCCTGTGGGCCGAGGGTCAGGATTTGGGGATCACGCCCTTTGGCATGCGGGCGATGATGTCGCTCAGGCTGGATAAATTCTTTGGCAGCTGGCTCAGCGAGTTTTCCCCCGATTACACGGCGGCGGAAACCGGTCTTGATCGGTTCATTTCGTTCAAGAAAAACACCGATTTCATTGGGCGCGCCGCGGCCGAGACGGAACGTGCCACAGGTGCAGCGCGGCAATTATGCGCCTTTGAAGTAGACGCAATCGACGCTGATGTGGTGGCCTATGAGCCGATTTATATCGACGGCGAAGTACAAGGTTTCTGCACCTCTGGCGGTTATTCGCATTATGCCAAAAAATCGATTGCATTGGGGTTGATCCCGCGCGCGGCGGTCAAAGCCGGGCTTGCGGTGGAAATTGAAATTCTGGGTGAAATGCGACCCGCAACATTGATCGAAACGCCGCTGTTTGATGCAGATGGGGCACGGATGCGCGGATGATCCAGCCCGCGATCTTGATCTTGGCGGCGGGGAAATCCCGTCGCATGTTGGGGCGCAATAAACTGCTGGAATATGTCGGCGGGCAACCCTTGGTGGCCAAGGTGACCCACCGCGCCCATTCCCTTGGGCATCCGACCTATGTTGTCACGGCTTTTGGCGATACGGCGGTGCAAACAGCCCTCACAGGGCAGTCTGTTACACAGGTGGTATTGCCCGATGAGGCACCCTTGATGTCAAACAGTCTGCGCCATGGCATCGCCGCTCTGCCACAAACCATCAGCCACGTGATGATCCTGTTGGCCGATATGCCGAACATAGACACACAGGACATGCGTCAAATGCTGGCGGGTATTGCCCAGACGCCGGATCAAATCTTGCGCGGCGCGGCCCCTGACGGCACCGCCGGGCATCCGGTGATATTCCCGCAGCGGCTGTTCACCAAATTACAACATCTGAGCGGCGACAAGGGTGCGCAATCTGTGATGACGGGCGAAAACATCCGCCTGATCCCCCTGCCCTTGGGCCATGCGACCACAGACCTTGATACGCCCGAGGATTGGCAGAAATGGCGCGGCGAAACCTAGCAACTGTATCTGCAAATGCAGAAAATTTGGTACCCGAGGCCGGACTCGAACCGGCAAGTTCTTACGAACGGGGGATTTTGAATCCCCTGCGTCTACCAGTTCCGCCACTCGGGCACGAGCTTTTGGGATGACAATCGACTCGCATCCCTGCGTGGTTTTCGGGTCTTAGCAACAGGTGGCCCAAAGGAAAAGCCCCAAACATCGGATCGGCGGTTTTTGTGTGAAATATATCTGCGGATCGGCCCAAAATTCCGCCGCTGCACGCTCTGGCCGCTGCCAATTTGCAAAATCGCCCCCCCAACGCTTGACCTTTGCCGACCCACATGGTGCATGGGCAAAAACCAAAGGCCCCTTTGAATGTTACGTGCCACTTATGACTGGACCCTGCGCCAAGCGATGCGCAAAAACGCCCTGTGGGTTTTGGCGGTAATTGCCTTTGTCGAAAGCTCGTTTTTTCCGATCCCACCGGATTTATTGATGATCCCAATGATCATCGCCCGCCCCAATCGCGCCTGGCTGATCGCGGGCGTGGCCACCGTCGCCTCGGTTATTGGTGGTATTTTTGGATATTTCATCGGCGCTGTGCTGTTTGATACAGTGGGCCAGCCGATTCTGGAATTTTACGGCAAAAGCGGCGGTTTTGACGCTTTCGCCATCCAGTATAACGCCTGGGGTATCTGGGCGGTCCTGATCGGTGGCATTACGTTTTTGCCCTTTAAAGTCATCACCATCCTGTCCGGCGTTACCGGATTTTCGCTGCCGTTATTCATTGTATCCGCCATCGGGGCGCGGGCGGTGCGATTTTTTGTAATCGCCGCCCTTTTGTGGTGGATCGGGCCGAGTGTGCGAGATTTCATCGAGCGTCGCCTGGGTCTGGTTTTTGTGCTGTTGTTAATTCTTTTGGGCGCCGGATTTTATCTGGTTAAATTCTTATGACCAGAGATAAACTGATCGTCATCGCCGGGCTTGGCTCGGCTGGCATGTTGCTGGGGGCCTTTGCCTTTCAATATATCGGCGGTCTTGCGCCGTGCAAAATGTGCCTTTGGCAACGCTACCCCCATGGCGTGGCGGTTGTGATCGCGGCATTCGCACTGCTCTTTCCATGGCGTATTTTGCCCATCGCGGGGTTTTTCGCGGCCGCTACCACGGCGGTGATCGGCATTTACCACACCGGCGTTGAACGCGGCTGGTTTGAGGGGCCAAATACCTGCACGTCTGGCCCGATCGATGGACTGACACCACAGCAGTTGATGGATCAAATCATGGGCGCACCCTTGGTGCGATGCGACGAGGTGGCATGGTCAATGATCGGCCTGTCGATGGCCAGCTGGAACGCGGTTATTTCACTTGGTTTGGCGCTGATTTGGCTGCGCGCGGTCCAGCGTGGCTAGGCATTAATTTCACCGATTTGGCCACCGCCATTGCATACCAGATGCTGCTTTGTGTATAGTCTCAATAACCAAATGTAGTCTTGAGCAGAAGAAACGGTATCAACGTGAACGACACGCCAGAAGCACCTGAAAACGAAGAAGAAAACACGCCCAAGCGGGTGATATATGACGGCCCTCAGGTGTCGATCGTTGATGAAATGAAAACCAGCTATCTGGATTACGCCATGAGCGTGATTGTCAGCCGTGCGATTCCCGACCTGCGCGACGGTTTGAAACCGGTTCATCGCCGCATTCTTTATGCCATGTATGAGGCCGGGAATACCCACGATAAATCCTATCGCAAATCCGCCCGTGCCGTGGGTGATGTGATGGGTAAATACCACCCCCACGGTGACAGCGCGATCTATGATGCGCTGGTGCGCATGGCGCAGGATTTTTCCATGTCGTTGCCACTGTTGGATGGTCAGGGCAACTTTGGGTCGATGGATGGCGATAACCCCGCCGCCATGCGCTATACCGAGGTGCGGATGGATAAAACATCGGCGTCCCTGCTGGCCGACATTGAAAAAGACACGGTGGATTTTCAGGATAACTATGACGGCAAAGACCGCGAACCGACGGTTTTACCGGCGCGTTTCCCAAATATGCTGGTCAATGGCGCGGGCGGCATCGCGGTTGGCATGGCCACCAACATTCCGCCGCATAATCTGGGCGAAATCATCGATGCCACACTGGCCCTGATCGTCAATCCCGACCTGACCAGCGAAGAACTGATCCACTACGTGCCTGCCCCCGATTTCCCCACTGGCGGCATCATTCTGGGCCGTACAGGGGCGCGCAAAGCCTATATCGAGGGCCGTGGCTCGGTGGTTATCCGCGCCAAAACCCGTGTCGAGGAAATTCGCAAGGATCGCTATGCGATTATTCTGGATGAAATTCCCTATCAGGTGAACAAGGCCAGCCTGATTGAAAAAATTGCCGAAACCGTGCGCGACAAGCGGGTTGACGGGATTTCCCACGTTCAGGATGAAAGCGACCGCAACGGCGTGCGTGTGGTGGTGGAACTGAAACGTGATGCCACTGCCGAGGTGGTGTTGAACCAATTGTTCAGATTTACGCCGATGCAAACCAGCTTTGGCTGTAACATGCTGGCGCTGAACGGTGGCCGCCCGGAACAACTGACGTTGCGGCGTTTTCTGACCAGTTTCATAGACTTCCGCGAAGAAGTTGTGGCACGGCGCACCGCGTTTGAATTGCGCAAGGCCCGCGAACGCAGCCATATTTTATGTGGTCTGGCCGTGGCCGTTTCCAATGTCGATGAAATCGTCGCCACGATCAGATCATCGGCGGATCCCGCCGAGGCACGTCTGAAATTGATGACGCGGCGCTGGCCTGCGGTCGATATCCTTGAATACATCGCCTTGATCGATGATCCGACCCATGCCGCCAATGACGATGGCACCTATAATTTGTCGGAAACCCAAGCCCGCGCCATTTTGGAACTGCGGTTGCAACGCCTGACGGCACTTGGCGTAAAAGAGGTTACTGACGAACTTCAAGTATTGGCCGCAAGTATCAGGGAATACTTGGAAATCCTCGCCAGTCGCGAACGGATCATGGGCATTATCACCGATGAATTACAAACCGTAAAAGATCAGTTTGCCGTGCCGCGCCGTTCCCAGATCATTGATTGGTCCGGCGATATGGAAGACGAAGACCTGATTGAGCAAGAAGATATGGTGGTGACCGTCACCGCCACCGGTTATATCAAACGCACGCCTTTGGGTGAATTCCGCGCGCAAAAACGCGGCGGCAAGGGCCTGTCGGGCATGTCGACCAAAGAAGACGATGTGGTGACCAATCTTTTTGTCGCCAATACCCACACGCAGCTGTTATTCTTCACCTCTGAGGGCATGGTTTACAAGCTGAAAACTTGGCGTTTGCCGCAAGGCGGTCGTACGGCCAAGGGTAAGGCTATCATCAATATTTTGCCTATTCCCCAAGGGGTTAGCGTGGCCGCTGTGATGCCGGTCGACCGCGATGAGGATGACTGGGGCGATCTGCAAATCGTTTTTGCCACCACGGCGGGCGATGTGCGCCGCAACGCGCTGTCTGATTTTACCAATGTGATGCGCAACGGCAAAATCGCGATGAAGCTGCCCGAAGGCGTGGAACTGGTGAACGCGCGGATTTGTTCGGTGGACGATGATGTGATGCTGGTCACCAATGCGGGCCGCGCCATTCGGTTCCGCACCACCGATGTGCGGGTCTTTAAGGGCCGCGATTCCACCGGTGTGCGCGGGATCCGGCTGGCCGATGGGCATCATGTTGTTTCAATGTCGGTGATCCGCCACTTTGAAGCCTCTGCCGAGGATCGTGCCGCCTATCTGAAAATGCGCCGCATGGTCGAGGGAATGAACGATGACGCCGAGGGGGACGACGAAGAAACCACCGCGTCAGACAATTTCACCACAGAACAATATGATGAAATGCGCGCCGCCGAGGATCTGATCCTGACGATTTCAAATGCTGGCTCTGGCAAGCTTTCTTCCAGCCACGATTACCCGGTTCGCGGGCGCGGCGGCCAAGGTGTCGCAGCGATGGACAAGGCGATGCGCGGCGGCCCCTTGGTGGCCTGTTTTCCGGTAGAAATAGAAGATCAGATCATGCTGGCAACCTCAACGGGTCAGGCCATCCGCTGCCCGATCAAAGGTATCTCGTTTCGGTCCCGCAGCGCCGGTGGTGTCAAGGTTTTCAACACGGCCAAGAAAGAAACCGTGGTTTCTGTTGCGCTGATTGCCGACCAAAGCGATGCGGCTGAAGATGCTGAAATCATTTCGGAAACCAGCGCGACCGAGACTGCGGAAAATGCAGAATAGCCTGCCCTTGGTGGCCTATCTGGCCGCCGACTACGATCAGGCAATCGCATGGTTTCAATCGGCCCTTGGTTGGATTCTGGTTGAAGATACCGATCGCGGTCAGGGCAAACGTTGGGTCGTGATGAAACCACACAGCACGGCGGAAACCGGATTTCTGATTGCCAAAGCGGTGGGTGATCAGATCGCGGGCATTGGTAAAAATGCCGCCGGAAGGGTCGGATATTTCTTGCGCACCGATGATTTTGACGCCCTTTATGCGCAGATGATCAAGGCCGGTGTTTATTTTGAAGAAACCCCGCGCGATGAACCTTACGGCAGGGTCGCGGTGTTTCGCGATCTTTACGCAAACCGCTGGGATTTGCTGGGCCCCGCGTAAAGCCCCTTTTCAATTGCCGCGCCCTGCCCTACATCCCCAATATGACAGATAGATTGCACATCATCGGCGGCGGCATGGCCGGATCAGAGGCCGCCTGGCAGGCCGCAAACCTTGGCGTACCCGTGGTTTTGCACGAAATGCGGCCCCAGGTTGGTACTTTTGCCCATCAAACCGGCCATTTGGCGGAAATGGTTTGTTCCAATTCGTTTCGATCCGATGATGATGAGGCCAACGCGGTTGGCTTGTTACATTGGGAAATGCGGACCGCCAATGGCCTGATCATGACCACGGCGGACAATCATTCCCTGCCCGCAGGCGGTGCCCTGGCGGTTGATCGCGATCTGTTTGCCCAGGAAGTGACCGCAAAAATTACCGCCCATCCGCTGATTTCCGTTGAATACGGCGAAATTACCGCGCTGCCTGATGACGGCCATTGGATCATTGCAACCGGGCCGTTGACCTCGGGTAATCTGGCCACGGCCATTCAGGGTGAAACCGGTGCTGCGGCATTGGCGTTTTTTGATGCCATCGCGCCGATTGTCTATGCCGACAGCATTGATCTGACAAAAGCCTGGTTTCAGTCCCGCTATGACAAGGGCGAAACCGAAGAACAGCGCAAGGCCTATCTGAATTGCCCGATGACCAAGGAACAGTATGAGGCGTTTATCGATGCTTTGTTGGCCGCCGAAAAAGCGGAATTCAAGCCGGGTGAAACGGCGGGATATTTTGATGGTTGCCTGCCGATCGAGGTGATGGCGGAACGGGGTCGCGAAACCCTGCGATTTGGCCCGATGAAGCCTGTGGGTCTGAGCAATGCCAATGATCCCGACGTGAAACCCTATGCGGTGGTACAATTGCGCCGCGATAATGCCCTTGGCACGCTGTATAATATCGTCGGTTTTCAAACAAAAATGAAATACGGTGCCCAGACCGAGGTTTTGCGGCAAATCCCCGGATTGGAAGGCGCACGTTTTGCCCGCCTTGGGGGCATTCACCGCAATACTTTTTTAAATTCGCCGCTGTTGCTTGATGATCAGATGCGGTTGAAATCAAAGCCGAATATCCGTTTTGCCGGGCAAATTACCGGCGTTGAGGGATACGTTGAATCCGCCTCGATGGGCTTGTTGGCTGGGCGCATGGCGGCGGCGGAAATTCAGGGCCGCACCCTGCAAGCACCGCCAGATACCACCGCAATGGGTGCCCTGATCACCCATATTTCCGGTGGTGCCGAGGCAAAAACATTTCAGCCGATGAATGTGAATTTTGGGTTGTTTCCGGAAATTGACGCAAAATCAGGCCGACGCAATCGCGCCACGCGCTACAAGGCCTATACGGATCGCGCCAAGGGTGATTTCACGGCATGGTTGGAAAATCAGGGCTAGACGCGTACTGATTGCCGCGTATTCTGGGGCCATGAAAAAATCCACGCTCGAAAAAATCTGGAAAACCAAAACCGTTGCCGAAACCCGCGCGCTTTATGCCGAATGGGCAGCGGAATACGAGGCCGATATGACCTTGGTCGGCTATGTCACGCCTGATCGGATTGCCCGTCTTGCGGCGGGGTTGGTCGCCGATTTGAACGCCCCGGTTTTGGATTATGGCTGTGGCACGGGCCTTTCGTGTCAGGCGATGCATCGGGCTGGTTTTACCACGCTTGATGGCATGGATATTTCGCCGGAAATGTTGGCATACGCGCAGTCGAAAAACATTTACCGCGCTGTCATTCAAGGCACCGCCGGCAGTTTGGGCGACATCAAACCGGGCGATTATGGCCTGATCATCGCCGCTGGCGTCATCAGCTTGGGTGCCGCGCAGCCTGAAACCCTGAACCTGTTGTTGGATCATTTGGCCAGCGAGGGCCTGTTGGTGTTTTCTTATAATCAGCCGACGCTGAACGACCCTGGCTTTATGGATCGGCTGGCGGCTGTGCAAAGCGCGGGCATCGCTTCGCTCAAGGCCGAGGAATCCGGGCCTCATATGGCGGCCAAGGGCGTGAAAAGCACTATTTTTGCCTTACAGAAAACCTGAAAATGCGCACACGATTTGCGCCTTCGCCAACCGGGCCTTTGCATTTGGGCCACGCCTTTTCGGCGATTTTGGGCCATGATATGGCGCAGAAAAGCGGTGGTGAATTTCTGGTGCGGATTGAAGATATCGACCGCAGCCGCGCCCGCGCCGAATGGGACGATTTGATTTTTCAGGATCTGACATGGCTTGGTTTGCGCTGGCAACAGCCGGTATTGCGGCAATCCGAAAACATGGCCGCCTATGATACGGCGCTGGACAGTCTTTGGAATCATGGGCTGTTGTATCCTTGCAAGTGCAACCGGCGCGATATTCTTGCCGCCGCCGCCGCGCCGCAGGGTGACGGTAAATATGGCCCTGATGGGGTGATCTATCCCGGGTCCTGTCGCCACAAACCGCAGGGAAAACGCCCGCAAGATCAATCGCTTCGCTTGAATAGCGACTTGTTGACCGGCACTTACTCGTTCATCGAAACCGGACTGAACGCGGGCATTCACACCTTCACCAGCACAGATTTTCAGCGTCAAGTCGGCGATATCGTCGTGCAGCGCCGCGACATGGGCACATCCTATCACCTAAGCGTGGTTGTGGATGATGCGGCGCAAAAAATCACCGATGTGGTGCGCGGCGTTGATTTGTTTGAGGCCACAAAAATTCATCTGGTGCTGCAAAGCCTGCTGAAATTGCCGACGCCGACCTATCATCATCATCACTTGATCACCGATGACACCGGCAAGCGGCTGGCCAAACGCGATGATGCGCGCGCGCTGCGGCTTTATCGTGCCGAGGGGCACAGGCCCGGCGACATCCGAAAAATGCTTGGCCTATAAAGGATCCATCAAGGTTTCCACAGTTTCCTGATCAATCCGGCGATAAAAACAACTGCGCCGGTTGGTGTGACAGGCCGCGCCCAGTTGTTCGATTTGCAGCAACAAACAATCGGCGTCACAATCCATTCGCATGTCGATCAGGCGCTGGCGATGACCACTGGTCAGCCCCTTTACCCAAAATTCACCCCGCGACCGCGACCAATAGGTCACCGCGCGGGTTTGGATTGTCCGTGTCACGGCCTCGGCATTCATCCAGGCCATCATCAGCACTTCGCCAGTTTTATAATCCTGCGCGATGGCCGGGATCAAACCTGCGTCGTTAAATATCAACTGACTGGGATCAAATTGCATGCTGGGTCCTTTGCAAAAGCGGCGATACCCCCTATCTAGTGGGTCAGAATAAAAAGGAAAACCCATGTCCAGCGACGCGGAGCTGATCAAATTGTATTCCACGCGAATTCTGGCCCTGGCGGCGGACATTCCGGCCTTGGGGCGTCTGGAAAATCCTGATGCAAGCGTCAGCAAACGCTCGCCCTTGTGCGGCTCGACCGTGACCGTTGATATTGCGTTTGACGGGGTGAAAATCACCGATTTTGCCCAAGACGTAAAGGCCTGTGCCTTGGGTCAAGCCGCCGCGTCTGTTGTGGGTGCTGCCATTGTCGGGCGCACCGAAAAAGAGGTGACCGCCGCCCGCGATCAATTGTTGGCGATGTTAAAGGCCGAGGGGCCAGTGCCCTCACCGCCTTTTGAAGGGCTGGAGGTTTTGATCCCTGCGCGAGATTATAAAAACCGCCACGCATCAATCATGTTGGTCCTTGAGGCAACCGTTGCCGCCATCGCCGAGGCACGCGCGCCCCGAATATCCGCAACCTGAAGAACAACTTTGACAAAAAACCGCCGCGCTTCGGGGATGAAGGCGGCGGTGAAGGTAGCGTTTATCTTGCCGGACGATCACCTTTGAAAGGCAATCCAGAGGGACAGAAAATTCTGGGTGTTATGGTTCGGGACGGAACAACACCTGTGTCCGGGGGTCAAAAAACGCAGGCAGAATTCAATAAAATGCGGGGATTTGCAGCCCGATCCACAGCATCAAAACGATGGCAGATGCGCCAATACTGTCTTGGATAAACAGCGATGGCGAGCGGCGGATAACTTGGTTTAGGCTGCGGATCATTTTTGGTACCTCAACTGTGTTTGTTCCATTTGTTGCCTATTTGTTCTCATATTTGAAATGATATGTAAAGAACTTTAACGGAACATTTGTGAACTTTTTGTGCGCCTCTCCGCTAACCCACTGAAATTAAACGAATTGCCTGATCTTGTTGCATCAACCACAAAAGAACACGCGCCGCCTGTCCGCGTGGCGATTCCAAGGTCGGATCATCATGCAGCAGTTTTCGCGCATCACTTTGGGCAATTTGCATCAGCCCTGCCTGATGTTCCAGATCAGCGATCTGGAATTTTGGCAAACCCGATTGCGCCGTGCCGATCAAATCGCCGGCCCCCCGCATCGCCAAATCTTCTTCGGCGATTTTGAACCCATCTTCGGTGTCGCGCAAAATCCGCAACCGCCGCTCGCCGCCCTCGGTCAAGGGTGCACCATATAACAAAACACAGGTCGAGGCCGCCGCGCCGCGCCCCACGCGACCGCGCAATTGATGCAGTTGCGCCAGACCAAAACTTTCGGCGCGTTCGATCACCATGATACTGGCATTGGGCACATCCACCCCCACCTCGATCACGGTTGTGGCCACAAGAATTTTGGTTTTTCCGGCAATAAACCGCGCCATCGCCGCATCTTTTTCCGCAGGCGGCATCTGGCCATGCACCAAACCAACGCTGCCATCGGGCATAATCGCGCGCAGTTGCTTAAACCGTTCCTCGGCTGCGGTCAGATCGCTGACCTCGCTTTCATCCACCAAAGGACAAACCCAATAGGCTTGTTTGTCCTCGGCAATCGCCCGTTTCAGGTTTTCCACCACCTCATCAAGACGGGCATTGGCAACCATGGCGGTTTTAATCGCTGTACGCCCGGGCGGTTTTTCATCCAAAATCGAAACATCCATGTCGCCAAATTGCGCCAGCGCAAGTGAACGCGGAATCGGTGTTGCCGTCATTACCAACACGTCAGCCGCCTTGCCCTTGGCCCCTAAAACCATGCGTTGCCGCACCCCAAAACGATGCTGTTCGTCGACTATTGCCAGTCGAAGATCATGAAATTCCACGTCTTTTTGAAAAACCGCATGGGTGCCCACCAGAATATGGATTTCACCCTTACCAAGAGCCGCCAGTTTCATCGCCCGCTCGCGCCCCTTATCACGCCCGGTCAAAATCTCCAGAACCACGCCCGCGCTTTCGGCCAGAGGCCGTAATCCATCCAAATGCTGTCGTGCCAAAATTTCCGTCGGCGCCATCATCACGCCCTGCCCGCCCGACTCGACCACCGCAAGCAAAGCCATAAAGGCAACCAGGGTTTTCCCGGCCCCGACATCGCCCTGCAACAACCGGTTCATCCTTGTATTCGCGGCCAAATCGGCGTGAATTTCCGCAATCGTCCGCGTTTGTGCCGCGGTGGGTTGATACGGCAATGCGGCCCAAACCTTGGCTTGTAATTTTCCCGTTGCTTTTGAAGCGCGCCCGGGTTTTGCACTGTTGCGGGTCCGTGCCAATGCCAAGGTGATTTGATGGGCAAACATTTCGTCATAGGCCAGGCGTAGTCGTTCGGGTGTATTTGCCGAAAAATCGTCCATGTTTTCAGGGTGATGGGACTTTTTGACCGCCAAATGCCAATCTGGCCACTCGGCTTGGGCCTTTTGTGACGGATCGATCCATTCTTTCAATTGCGGCAATCCAGACATCACACCCTGAACGGCCTTGGTGATCGTTCTTAACGTAATCCCGTGGGTCAGCGGATAAACCGGCTCAAAATCAGGGATCGATCCGGCATCTTTAGGCGACAGCACGTGATCGGGATGCACCATCTGGGCAACGCCATCAAACAGTTCCATGCGGCCAGAAACCACGCGTTTCTGGCCAGTTGGTAAAAGCTTTTGCACATAATCACCGCGCGCATGAAAAAATACGAGCTGAAATTCCGTGGTTTCATCACTGACAGTTACGCGGTAGGGACGGTTTTTTTGGCTGGGCGCATGGTGCTGGCCGACCACAATTTCGACCGTAACAACCCCCGGCACATCGGCACCTTTTATGCTGGCGCGTTTTCGGCGATCAACACCCGCATAGGGCAAAGTAAACAGTAAATCGCGCGGTTTGCTGACAGACAGCCCCTCAAAATTCTTGGCGGTTTTGGGGCCGATGCCGTCCAAGGTTTCCAAACCGGCAAAAAGCGGAAATAATATCGGGGGGCGTGTGGCCATGTCGATTTATGCCGTATTGATCAACGTCAGCCAAGTGGCCTCGTCGATCACCTCGATGCCCAAGGCGGCGGCCTTGCTCGCTTTGGAACCGGCCCCCGGCCCCGCCACCAGAATATCTGTTTTTTTGGAAACCGACCCGGCCACTTTGGCACCCGCCGCTTCGGCGCGGGCTTTGGCCTCGGCGCGGCTCATCTG
>Ga0316204_10001049_pt1 | contig 83043 bp, 72 predicted proteins | sample 6monrhotite_MG_2_FD_205661 | JGI IMG/M metagenome (GOLD analysis project Ga0316204, IMG submission 205661) | Microbial mat bacterial communities from mineral coupon in-situ incubated in ocean water Damariscotta River, Maine, United States -... | ecosystem: Environmental > Aquatic > Marine >... | reverse complement strand
CTCAGCTCTCAGCTCTCAGCTCTCAGCTCTCAGCTCTCAGCTCTCAGCTCTCAGCTCTCAGCTCTCAGCTCTCAGCTCTCAGCTCTCAGCTCTCAGCTCTCAGCTCTCAGCTCTCAGCTCTCAGCTCCAGCACCAACACCGTCCACTCGATGCTCCGGGCCACGTTCTCCGGCTGCACCGACGCCTGCCGGTCCTCGAAGCGCCGCACCAACCCATGACGCGCGCCTAGAGCCACCGTCTCCTCCCCCGTCACCTCGAACATCCGCCGCCCCTCCGGCACCGGCCCATGCCGAAGGCTGACATACAGCCGCCCCCCAGGCACCAACAACGACGCCACCGTCGCCATCGCCATCCGCCGCTCCCCCGCATCCAGGTGCATCCACACCGCGTTGGCCAGGATGAGGTCGAAGCGGCCCCCAGCAGCGACCGTCCGCGGAAGGCCCGGCAACGCGTCGTCGCCCCAGCGAACCCTCGCCTCCCCGTGCAGGCGCAGGGCTCCGCGACGCATGGCCTCCACAGGCTCCACCGCCACCACCTCGTGGCCGAGCCCCGCCAGGTAGGCGGCGTCCCGTCCCGTCCCGCACCCCACGTCGAGGATCCGTGCCGGTGCAGGGGGCAGCCATGGCAACAACGCCGAGAGCACGGCCTCGGGGTCCCGCCGCTCGTACCGCTCGAGCAGGGCCTCAGCCTCGCCGGCGTAGCCTGCCGTGCTCTGCGTCACTCCGACACCTCCGGACGGCGAAGGGCCCCGTCGGGCACCCCATCCGGCACCGCATCCGGCACCGACAAGGCCCCGAGCTCCGACGAGAGCACCGAGACCGCCCCTTGGCCCACCCCCACCGGCGCCAGGCTCACCCCGCCCCTCGCCGTGCCCTCCAACACCTCGGCCGCCCGACGAGCCGCCTTGCGCACCCGCGGGTCCTCGTCGTCATCGACCCGGCGCCACAGCGCGGGCACCGCCCCGAGGCTTCCCGTCTCGCCCAAGGAACGGGCCGCCTTCAGACGGACCCGAGGGTCGGGCATCTCGAGAAGCTGGAGCAACAACACCTCAGCATCGTCTGGCGGCGCCTCGCCGAGGGCCACCGCGAGCATCGCCCCGACATGGGGGGCGCGATGGTCCGCAGGCCAAGCGGCGGCGTCGAGCGCTCCGGGCCGGAGCAGCCCGCGGAGCAAGGCCACACGGCGCTCGGCGGGCCGACCGGTCTTTGCGACCAACGACCACAGCTCGGGGGCATCGCTCGCGGCGAGGGCCTCCAGCAGCTCGTCGTCCAGGACCGACATGGCGCTCGCGGCCTTGTGACGCACCCCTGCCGGTGCGCTCGCGTCCAGCACGATCTCCCGGAGCCGCGAGGCATCGGCCAACAGCGCCGCGAGCAGGCGCACCTCCGGATCGCCGTCGTCGAGCAGGCCGCTGGCCAGGTCGACGTCCCGGCACCGACGCAGAGCTTCTGCACGAACCGTCCCCAGCTGGGAGGCATCCGACGCCAGCGCCGCGTCGCTCGATGGCGACGCGTCCAGGGCTTCCTGCAGCGTGCGCAGCGCCTCGACCACCGCAGCGAGATCGGCGTCGACTCCGGGGATCGCCAGCAGCTGGCCGTCGTCGAGGGACACGCGGGCGTCCACCTCCGTGGAAAGCGCCCGCCGCACCGCATCGTCGAGGAGGTGGAGTGCATCCCCGGCGACCACATGGGTTCGGTCGAAGGCGCCGTCCCCCGTGGGCACCGAGGGCATGCGTCCAGCGGCGACCTTCACCCCGGTCCACCCGCCGTCGACCCGCAGCCGCTGGACGTGGCGGAGGATGCCGTCTTCGTCGAAACCCTCGATCACCATCGGCGTCCGGTCGTCCCCTCGCACCCAGCGCCCGGCGCCGTCACGGACGAAGCCCAGGGCCTCGACCTCCGCCGTCCGGTCCGGACGAGGCAGGACCTCTTGGGGAGCGGCCTGGTCCGGCTCCGCGAGGGAGAGCCGCACCGCCACCACCGCCAACGGGATGGCTGCGGCCACCATCAGCAGCAGCAGCCCAAAGAGGACGAGGGCCAACATCGTCATGGCCACCACGTACCGCGCTCCGGCGCTGCGGGCGTCTCCATCGGCCGGGTTACAGCGCGCCTTCGAGGTGACCAATGCTTCTTGCCCTGCTCCTGCTCGCCTGCTCCGGGGGCGACGAACCGGCCAAGAGCACGCCGGTCGACACGGACCCCGGCCCCACCGCCACCACCCTTCCCCTCGGCATGCCCGACGACGCCGGCGTCACCTTCGCCGGCGCGGCCTCGGTGGACATGACCCCGGTGCTCACCGACATCTGGACCGACGAAGAGGGCGACGGCAACTACCTTCCCGGCGATGCCTTCGTCGATGGCGACGGCGACGGCGAGTTCCACCCCGTGTGGATCGGCGGCTTCGGGCCCCTCCGTCCCGCCACCGGCGTGCACGACGCGATCACCTGCCGTGCCGTGGTGATCGCGAAGGACGGCGAGTACATCGCGTGGGTCGCCCTCGACTTCGTCGGCCTCGGCCACCCCCGCATCTGGCACGCGCGGGACCTGCTCGCCGCCGAAGGCTTCGACCCCGAGCGCCTGCTCGTCAGCTCCTCCCACAACCACCAGGGCCCCGACACCATGGGCCTGTGGGGCAACCCCCTCGGGGGCGAGACCGGAGTGGACTGGGCCTACCAGGAGCAGATCACCGAGGCCATCGACCAGGCCGTGCGCAACGCCATCGACGCCATGGAGCCCGTCGACCTGACCATCGGCCGCACCCGCATGCGCGACGAGTCCGTGTGGCTGTCCGGCGCCGACTTCGGGGGCAAGAACCCCGTCGACAAGGTCCACGGCATGATCTACGACGGCCGCGACCCGGTGCTGGTCAGCGACCAGCTGCTCGTGGTGCAGGGGAACGGCAGCGAAGGCACCGTCTTCACGCTGACGAACTGGTCGGGGCACCCCGAGGTCCGCGACTCCGACAACCACGACATCAGCTCCGACTGGGTCGGGGTCACCCGAGAGGTGCTGGAGGCCGAGTACGGCGGCATCGCCTTGCACATCCCCGAGTCCCTCGGTGGCATGCAGTCGGCGCTGAACGCCGACCTCCCCCTCGTCCTCGAGGACGGCACCCACATCCACCAGCTGTGCGGCAAGGACGACGTCGTCGACGCCGGCGACGCCGACTGCTTCGGGCTCGCCGTCGGGGACCCCCGCATCGACGCCGATGGCGACGCGGTCCCCGAGTGGGCCGTGCGGGACTCGTGGGAGTTCGTGACCAGCCACGGCTGGCTCATCGGAGAGGCAGCCATCGCCGCCCTGGCGGCCGGGGAGCCCCTGGAGGCCACCCCCATCCGGGTCGAGCGCGAACCCTTCGTGATGGCCATCGAGAACGTCGCCTACAACGTCTTCGGCCCGATGGGCATCTTCGACATGGACATCGACAACGCCATCACCGACCTCGAGCAGTGCCCGGAGTCCGCCGACGACGACGTCATCGGCTGCTTCCCCGCCCACACCTTCCGGGTGCAGATCGGGGAGCTGGGCCTGGTGACGGTGCCCGGCGAGCTGCTCCCCGAGCTCGCCTGGGGCTTCCCCACCGACGACCCCCGCTGGGTCGCCGAGGAGGCCGACATCCAGGCCCGCGGCGACGGCGCCGTGTACTTCCCGCAGCACCCCGAAGCGTGCAACAGCCTGCCTTCCTACGACGCGTGCGTGGAGGAGCTGGAGGTCGGCGACTGCGACTGCCGCTACGTGCACGCCTGGCCCTACACGCTGAACGACGACCCCAGCGTGCCGCCCCTGCTCGACCACATGGACACCAAGTACAAGGCCATCGTGGGCATGACCGACAGCTACTTCAGCTACATCATCCCCGAGCCCGACTTCAACGAGGCCGTGAGCCTGTTCACCGACGACGGCGACCACTACGAAGACACGGTGAGCGCGGCCCATCACTTCGGGACCCTGATCCAGGACGCCCAGCAGCGCATCGACGACCGCTGGTAGGTGGGGGCACCCGGCGGAGGGCAGGGCCTTCCCGCGGGTGAGCTCGAGGCCGGGTCGTCCGGAAGGCGACGGAACACGACCGACCGACGTCCGTCGGCCGTCGGAGGAACCCAGCATATCGGCCGGCACGCCCCTTGCTCTACCCCAGGATGAACCTACCGCCCGGCCGACGATGTCGGGCTCTTGGAGCATCCCATGCGCAGCCTCCCCATCCTCTTCGCCCCCTTCGCCATCGCCCTTGCCTTCTCCCTTGGATGTGCCGGACTCCCGGGAGTCGACCGGGACGAGGCGCCCGACACACCGGACGCACCCGTCGAGGAGTCGGACCACGCGGCCCCCACCCCCAAGAACCGTCGGGGCAAGAAGCGCGGCACCAAGGACAAGGCGCGCGACGCAGCGGCGAGCGCCAAGGCCGAAGCGCTCTGCAAGCACCTCGCGAAGGAGCTCGACCACCCCTGTGAGGCCCATGGGCCAGGCGCCAGCGTGACCATCGACGGCATTCAGGTCACCGTCGACCGTGCGCGCCGATGGAAGGGCAAAGACGCTCTGCCCGAGATCCAGAGCCTCAACGAGCGAGAGGCCATGAAGAAGGTGGGCTCGAACACCCTGGCCCTCGAGGTGAGCCTGAAGAACACATCCCCAGTGAAGCACGACGTCGACAGCGTGATCTACCTGGTCGACGGCGATGGCGACGAGCGGTTCAACGTGGCGTACAACAGCCGCGTGTACATGAAAGGGAAGGATGGTTGGGCCGACCTGTGGGAGGACGACCAGATCGGCCCCGGGTCGACCCGCAAGTCGGTCCTGGTCTACCCCACACCGAAGTCGGCGATGAAGGGCGGCATGTTGGTCATGCGCTACAACGTCGAGCGCCCCGACCCCAAGGACCCCAGAGGCCGCAAGAAGGTCTTCGTCGAGGAGCTCCACGTGTTGGACGTCAGCACCCCCAGCAAGTCCTGACGGACGCTTTCCAGCCGTTCGGACGCAAGGGACCGAACGCCCGAAGGCAACACCTCCTCCCTCCAGCTCGTAGTGGGGGGTGGAGGTGCTCATTCAGCTGTCCGTCGTCACCGTGGCCCTCGCCGGCCTCCTCCTCACCCACCTCCTGGTCGGTGGGGTGCAGCTGAGACGACGCCATGACCTCGACGTCCGGCCTCTCCTCTGGGGCCTGACGGCAGCCACGGCGCTGCTTGGGTTGTCGGTGCTGTCGCTGGCCCAGGGCGTGGCCCACCAGGCGCACCTCGACACGATGCGGGAGGCGAAGCAGGTGCTCCTCAGCGCGGGGATCTGGACCCCCTACCCCGACCGCATCGCCACCCTGTTCGTGCTCGGTGGGCAACTCCTGGTCAACGGCGTCGTCGGCCTGGCCGCTCCGGGGAGGAAGGCATGACGCACGTCCTCATCGACACCTTCCTGCACGGAGGGCCGCCCGTGATGGTCATGGCGGGCGTCACCCTGGCTCAAGGGCTCTTGTGCCTCGTCCAGGTCGCAGCCCGGAAGCGCTGGAACCTCACGCCCCTCCTGTGGACCTTGGTGGGACTCACCGTGGTCGGCGGCTCCCTCGTCGCCCACGTCGAAGAGATCGAGGTCTTCGCGACCGCCGCCGTGGCCTCCTACGAGGCCAAGGAGCTGATCCTCGCCAGCGGCATGCTCGAAGCCAGCCGCATCACGACGGCCGCCCTGCTCCTCGGAGCGGTCCAGGCCGTCATGGCGGGCGGGGCCCACGGGGCCCGCAGCACAGCGCGGCTGCGGACCGAGTAGCCGGGCTCAGAACAGGTCGACGTCCGCGTCCATCATCGGGCCCTTGCCCACGGCCACGCGGGCCGCGAACAGCTCGTGCTCGGGCAGCACCAGCTCGAAGAAGAAGCGCGCGGTCTGCAGCTTGCTCCGCTTGAGCGGGTCGCTGTCGTCGCGGTCGATGACGGCCTTCACCTGCTTGGCCCACACGAAGGCCAGGGTGACCAGCGCGAACTGGTTCAGGTAGGAGCTGGCGACCGCTCCGACGACCTCGTTGTCCTGCATGGCCGTGCCACCTAGGGCCATGGTGACCTCGGTGAGCTTCTTCGATGCGGCCTTGAGGGGGGTGATGAACGAGGCCATGCGCTCGTCGCCGCTGCACTCGCGGATGAGGGCGGTGATCTCCCCGCCGAACACCTGCATCAGGCGACCGCCGTGCATCGGCAGCTTGCGGCCCACGAGGTCCAACGCCTGGATGTGGTTGGTGCCCTCGTAGATCATCGCGATGCGCACGTCGCGCAGGTGCTGCTCGACGGGCCAGTCCTGGGTGAAGCCCGCGCCCCCCATGACCTGCATGGACTCAGACACGTTCTGGAAGCCACGCTCGGAGCCGTAGCTCTTGATGATGGGGGTGAGCAGAGCCACCAGATCGCCAGCCTTCTGCTTGGCCTCCGCATCGGTGCTGTGGTGCATGACGTCGTAGCTCATGCTGATCCACGCCACGAGGCCCCGCAGGCCCTCGGTGGTGCTCTTCACGGTGAGCAGCATCCGGCGCACGTCGGGGTGGACGAGGATGTTGTCGGCGGCCTGGCTGCGGTCGCGCCGCTCCGGGTTGAGCGAGCGGCTCTGGCGACGGTCCTTCGCGAACTCGAGGGCGGCCTGGTAGGACGCCTCGCCCAGCGACACGCCCTCGATGCCGACGTTGAGCCGGGCCCCGTTCATCATCGTGAACATGGAGCGCATGCCGCGGTTCGGCTCGCCCACCATCCAGCCCTCGGCCCCTTCGAGGTTGATCACGCAGGTCGGGGACGCGTGGATGCCCATCTTGTGGTCGGTGCCGCCACAGAAGACGGGGTTGCGGGAGCCGTCGTCGAGGAACTTCGGCACCAGGAAGGTGGAGATGCCCTTGATTCCGGGAGGGGCATCGGGAAGGCGGGCGAGCACCATGTGGATGATGTTCTCGCTCATCGTGTGCTCACCGAAGGTGATCCAGATCTTGGTGCCGGTGAGCTTGTAGTGGTCGCCGTGGGGCTCGGCCTTGGTGCTGAGCAGGCCCAGATCGGTGCCGCACTGGGGCTCGGTGAGGCACATGGTGCCGGACCACTGCCCGCTGATGAGCTTCTCCAGGTAGTGCTCTTTCTGCTCGGGGCTCGCGTGCACTTCCAACGCGTCGATGAGGCCCGCCGTGAGGCCGGTGCACATCGAGAAGGACTTGTTGCAGGCGATGAGGATCTCGCTCGCCAGCGTGGAGATGCAGAAAGGTGCCCCGATGCCGCCGTGCTCCTGGGGGAAGGGCAGGCCGGAGTAGCCGTTCTCACAGAAGGCCAGGTAGGCCTCCTTGAAGCCATCCGGCACGATCACATCGTGGGTGGCGGGCTCGTAGCGCACACCGGCCTTGTCCGCGGGGCCGTTGAGGGGAAGCAGCTCCTCCACGCAGAACTTGCTGTACTCCTCGACCATGCTCAAGCTGGTCTCGAGATCGAAGTCGCCGAACTTCGGGATCGACACGATCTCCTTCTCGTAGTCGAAGGCCTCGAGCAGGAACCGGATGTCGTCGAGGGGCGGGGTGTAGGTAGCCAAGGGAACCTCACGTTGGTGTGAATGACCGTTCATTCATATCGCCCCACGCCGCCGGATGGGCCCCCTGCAACACCCTGACGCTCCCGCGTCAGGCACCCAGGACCTGCAAGACCCGCCGCGCCAGCTCGACGTCGAGCTCCGTGATGCGGTTCCCGGCATCGTGGGTGGTCAGCGCCAGCTCCACCCGACCGTAGACGTTGCGGATCTCGGGATGGTGGTTCAGCTCCTCCGCCTCGAAGCCCAGCCGCACCAAGAAGGCCATCGCGTCACGGAAGCTGCCGAAGTCATGGGTGAACACGAGGCGCTGGCCTTCCACCTCCCAGCCCGGAAGGTCACGAAGTGCATCGTGGATGTCGCGTTCGGTCAGGGGGGCCATCGTTGCCTCCAAGGAGTCATTACCGAGTGAAGGCAAGCCGGTCGACCGGCCAAGAACACACGAGGCAAGCACCCGCCCCCAATAGGGTTGCATCCTCATCATGAAACTGATATTCATTTTCATCTAGACGGGGCCACTCGTCGAACATCGCGCCAAGCGCACCCCATCGTGGGGTCGCCCGGCGGCCGCGGCAGGTCTTCCTGGATCTCTTGCTCGCATGGTCGCAGCCGCCGGGTGGACCCCCCCTCTTTCTTGTCTTCGAGGTCTCCATGCTCCCGTACGTCTTCAGCCTCGGTGCTGCGCTCATCGCTTGGTTCGTCGTCCTGGGAGCCTACGCGTCCGACGAACTCTAGCCGGCGCTCACGAGAGCCCACCGGGCGGCCACGAAGCCCAGCACCGAGGACGCCGCGCCCAAGCAGAACGCGATGCCGAGGTGGATGACGTGGCGTCGCTCAGCCTTCGCGAGGGCGTCCATGAAGACCCGGACCGGCACGACGTCGTCCGCGTCCCGACGCACCATGCCGATCGGCGTGGGCGGCAGCTGCTCCATCTCGGTCTCGTCTTCGTGCAGCCCGCGAGGTGGGACGGGAACATGCCCGAGCACGACGTCGTCGAGCAACGAGGCAGGCGCATCTTCTTCGCTTTCCTCCTCGTCGTCCGCGAACGGAGACGGCTCGATCATCGACGGAGAAGGCAGCGCCATCAGGTCGTCGTCGAGGCCTTCGGGGAGGCCCGACGGGGCCGCGCTCTGCTCCTCTGGAGCGGCCGGGGCCGGCGTCCGCGGGGACGGGCTGGCCGGGATCTCGATGCCGGCGAGGGCGCGAAGATCGGGCAGCCCCGTGGGGATGCCTTCGGCGTCTTCGGCATGGGCGTCGTGGACGCCTCCTGCGAACGGAGTGGCCGCGAAGCCACCGGGATCCAGGGCAAAGGGCAGGTCGGCGGCGGCACGCTGGCGCACGGAATCCGGCACGAGCGACACCGGCGCAGGGCCGGGCGGTGTGGCCGACGCGGGCTCGGGCACGAAGGGCAGCGCCCCCGATTCCTTGGACGGCACCGCAGGCCGCAGCGGATCCTCCTCGACACCCGGCATGGGCGCGAAGGGCAAGGGTGCGTCGAACGGATCGGGTCCGGCACCAGGGAGCAGCGGGTCGTCGGGAGTCTCGGGCACGCCGCATGCTAACAAGGCGAATGCACATCCTCCTTCTGACCGTTCTATGGGGCTGCGGCACCACGCCCACGCCCACCCCTCCCCCCGCGGTCCCCGTGGCGGAGGCCGTGCCCACGCCGGCCCCGGCGCCGGAACCCCCGCCTCCGCCCCCGCCCATCTCCCTCGATGTCGACGGTTCCCAAGAGGAGCTGGTGGCCTGGCTCATCGAAGACGAGCAGGCCCTCCGGGATGCCTCCCTTCCCTTGGAGCGCGTGGCTGAGCACGCCCACCGTCAGCAACGGATCTACCGGGCCCTCGGCAAGGACGACGCCCTCACGAAGGCGGTGGAGGCCGCCCTCCCCGAGGCCCTGCGCACGGTGGCCGAGCGCAACACCCGCGCCACCCGGGCCATCGCCAAGACCGTGCGCAAGCCCCGCACCGACCTACCGGACTGGCGCATCGTCGCCCCCCCTCCCCCCGACGAGCTCGTGGCGCTCTACCAGAAGGCCGAGAAGGAGCACGGGGTCGACTGGGAGGTGCTCGCCGCCATCCACCTGTGCGAGACCCGCATGGGTCGGCTCCGCGGCGTCTCCTACGCCGGCGCCAGTGGCCCGATGCAGTTCATGCCAGCCACCTGGGACGCGTACGGCATGGGCGGCGACATCAACAGCTTCGAAGACGCCATCTCGGCGGCCGGCAACTACCTGGCGAAGATGGGCTTCGCGAAGGACGAGCGCAAGGCCGTGTGGCACTACAACCATCACGACGCCTACGTCGACGCCGTGCTCACGTACGCGAGCATCATGAAGGAAGACCCCCTCGCCTACCGGGGCTACCACGGCTGGCACGTCTACTACCGGACGGTGGCCGGCGATGTGTGGCTGCAAGAAGGCTACGAGTCCGCCGAGCGACAGACCATCGCCGCCTACTGCGACCGAGCCGGGTGGCCCGCCTGCCCCGAAGCCCCCAAGCCCTGATGCAGCGCCTCCGCTACCTCCTCGAGCGCGCCCTGATCCGCGGCACCTGGTACCGACTGGGGCTGATCGCGCTGGTCATCGTGGCGGTGTCCGTCTGCGGCGGCCTGGCTGTGGAGCTGGTCGCGCCTGGCGACTTCCCCTACTGGTTCGACGGCGTGTGGTGGGCCTTCCTCCGCCTGACGGATCCCGGGTACCTGGGGGACGACGTAGGGGCGGTGAAGCGCGTGCTCGCCACGGTCATCACCGTGCTTGGCTACGTCCTCTTCATGGGCGCGCTCATCGCGATCATGACCCAATGGCTGGAAGAGACACTGACACGCTTGGAGCGGGGGGAGACGCCCATCGCCCTGGAGGAGCACCTGCTGGTCGTGGGATGGGGCGAGCGCACCGCGAGCCTCATCGAGGAGTTTCTCCGCAGCCGCGAGCGCGTCGAGCGATTCCTCGCCCGTCGCGAAGGCTCGCAGCGCCTGAAGGTCGTCTTGATGGTCGAGGAGCTCGACGCCGACCTCCATGCGGCGGTCGCCGAGCGGATGGGGGATGTCTGGGACCCCCACACGGTCATCCTTCGTGCCGGGTCTCGCCTGCGCCTCGACCACCTCGAGAGGGTCAACTTCGCCCAGGCCGCTGCCATCGTGCTCCCGGGCAACCACCACGGCGTCATCGGTGGTGCCGACGTCGCCACCATCAAGACGTTGATGAGCATCGCAAAGCACCCCGGCCTGGATGCGGAGCCCCCCCGCATCGTCGCGGAGCTCACCGACCGACGCATGGCCGAGCTGGCGAACTTCGCGTACCCGGGCCAGCTCGATGTGGTGCCGACCGATCGGTTCCTCGGCCGCATCCTCGCACAGAACCTCCTGCACCCCGGACTCTCCGAGGCGTACCACGACCTGCTGTCCCACGGACACGGCGCCGCCCTGTTCGCTCGCCGCTACCCCGCCTTCACCGGACGACCGCTCCACGAGGTCGCCGCCTGCTTCGCGCATGCCGCCGTGCTCGGCGTCGTGCGGGGCGACAGCGGGCGGTCGCCCTCCCTCCTAGGACCTTGTCCCGGGCTGGTCATGGAGGAGGGAGACCACGTGGTGCTGGTCGCACGGGACCTGGACCACACCGAGCCGGGCCCTCCACGGCCCCACGTGCCCGCCGTGGACCCCGAGGTGGTCGCTCCCCCCCTACAGGCCCTGCACATCCTCTGCCTCGGCTGGAGCGACGAGCTGCCGGCCATGGTCCACGAGCTGCGGGCCCATCCCACCCAGGAGCTGGTCTTCACCGTGATGTCCTCGGTACCCGTCGACGTGCGAGAGGCGGCGCTGCAGGACCGCGCGGCCGAATCCCCCAACGCGCGCTTCGAGCACCTCCTGGGCGACGTCACTCAGCCCGACCAAGTCAAGCGCCTGAACGCCGACGACTACCATCGGATCTTGCTGCTCGGCAGCACCCAGACCGAGACGGTCGAGGAGACCGACGCCCGAACCATCGTGGCGTGGCTCACCGCCCGCAACGCGTTCGGCGACCGCGAGATCCCCATGTTGGTGGAGCTCCTGGATCTGGGCAACGAAGGCCTGGTGCACTCGTTCGGGGTCGACGTGGTGGTGCGCCCACGGGTGGTCAGTGCCCTGCTGGCCCACGTCACCTTCCGCGGCGCCTTGCTGTCGGTCTACAAGACGTTGCTCTCGGCCGGTGGTCCGAGCCTCATGCTTCGTCCTGGCGGCGCCTACGGTCTGGAGACTCCCTTGTCCTACGACGACGCCCGGGACGCCGTGGCGCGCGTGGGCCACATCCTGGTTGGCGTGCACGACGCCCACGACCTGCAGCTGCTTCCGGACCCCACTCGTAGGGTCGTGCCGGCGGTCGACATGCTCCTCGTGCTGGCCCCGTCCTCGAAGGAGTGATTAGCAGGCGCGCGCAGGCTGCCGACATGCAGTCCCCGCATCGAACCGCAGGAGTCCCCATGAGCATCGCCGACGGAAAGGTTGTTGCCTTCCACTACACCCTCACCAACGACGACGGGGAGACCCTCGACGCTTCCCACACCCGCGGCGAGCCGTTGGCCTACCTCCACGGCGCCAGCAACATCGTGCCGGGCCTCGAGAAGCAGCTGACGGGCCTCGATGTCGGCGCCAAGTTCGTGGCCGTCGTGCCCCCCGAAGAAGGCTACGGCGAGCGCGGCGGGCCCCCGCCCCAGCCCGTTCCCCGCAACGCCTTCCCGGAGGACATGCCGATCGAGAAAGGCATGCCCGTGCAGGCCCAGTCCCCCGACGGCCAGATGATGATGCTGTTCATCGATCGCGTGGAAGACGACACCATCTACGTCGACCACAACCACCCCCTTGCCGGCGTCACCCTGAACTTCGACGTCGAGATCATGACCATCCGCGACGCGTCCGACGAGGAGAAGGCCCACGGCCACCCTCACGGCCCCGGCGGGCACCACCACTAGCAGGCGACGAACCGTCGCCCGTCGCGCTGCGGGAGAGGTGGGCCCCAGGGCGAGCATGGCCTGGGCATCCTCTCCACGCCGTCCGAGCGGCCTCCTGCGCCGAGGCCACGGAGAGACCTCCCATGCCCACAGCCCGCGTCGTCGTCAAGTTCGGCGGCACCAGCGTCGCCAGCCTCCCCCGCTGGCAGACCATCGCCCGCGTCGCCGAGGGCCACCTCGACGCAGGACGCCACCCCGTGGTGGTCTGCTCGGCCGTGGCCGGCATCTCCGACCAGCTGGTGGCGCTCGTGGCGTCCACCGCCAAGGGGGACCACGAGTCTCTCCTCGACGCCATCGACGCCCGTCACGCCTTCCTCGCGGCCGAGCTGGGCGTCGACCCTTCCCTCGTGGCCGACGACCTCGCCTCCCTGCGTCGCCTCGCCACCGGCGCCGCCCTGTTGGGGGAGGCCACCCCATCGGTGCATGCGCGCATTCTCGCCCACGGAGAGCTGCTCTCCACACGACTGGGCGCCGCATGGCTGTCGGCACAGGGCCTCCCGGTCACCTGGGTCGACGCCCGGGAGCTGCTCACCAGCGACGGCCGAGGTGGCCCCGAGCGCAGCTTCGTCGGCGCCCACGTTCCGCCCGGTGCCGATCCGGACCTGGCCGCCCGTCTGCCCGACGGCATCGTGCTCACCCAGGGCTTCATCGCCACCAACCCCGACGGGCGCACCGTGCTCCTCGGCCGGGGTGGCTCCGACACCAGCGCGGCCTTGTTGGCCGGCCGCCTCGGGTCGCCCTGCGAGATCTGGACGGACGTCCCCGGTATGTTCACCGCCGACCCACGGCGGGTGCCGGCGGCCCGTCTCCTGCGGCAGCTCTCCTACGACGAGGCCCAGGAGATCGCGACCATGGGGGCCAAGGTGCTGCACCCGAGGGCCATCGCCCCCGTGCGAGCGGCCGGCGTGCCCCTGACCATCCGCTGCACCCAGCGACCCGAGCTCGACGGCACCACCATCACCGCCGACACTGGGGCCGACGGATCCCAGGTCAAGGCGATCAGCCACCGCAACGGGCTCGTCCTCGTGGCGATGGAGACCCTCGGGATGTGGCAAGAGGTGGGCTTCCTCGCTCGGGCCTTTGAGGTCTTCGCGCGCCACGGCCTGTCGGTCGATCTGGTGTCGACGTCCGAGACCTCGGTGACCGTGAGCCTCGACCCCGCCGCCAACGCCCTGGAGACGGACCTTCCCCCATGCCTCGAGTCCCTCGGCGCCTTCTGCCTGCCGCGACGCATCGACGCCTGCGCCTCCGTGAGCCTGGTGGGCCGCGGCATCCGCACCATCCTCCACCGGCTCGCCCCTGTCTTCGAGCTGTTCGAGGAGCAGCGGGTCCACATGCTCAGCCAGGCAGCCAGCGACCTGAACTTGACGGTCGTGGTCGACGAAGAGCACGCGCCGAAGCTCGTCGAGCGACTGCATGCCACGTTGTTCGCCCACCGGGCCGCCGACGACCTCCTCGGCCCCACCTGGGAGCAACTGTTCCGCAGCCCATCCGAGGCCTCCCCCCACCAAGAGACCACGCCTTGGTGGCGCGACCACCGTCCCTCCCTCCTGAACGTCGCTTCGGCAGGCACCCCGGTCTACGTCACCCATCGGGAGACATTGGTGGCCCGAGCCGAGGCCCTCCTCGCCCTGCGGAACGTCGACCGGGTGCTCTTCGCCATCAAGGCCAACCCCCATCCCGACATCCTCACCCTCTTCGCCGGGCTCGGACTCGGCTTCGAGACGGTGTCCCCAGGGGAGATCGCCCGGGTCCGCGCCCACTGCCCGGACGCCCCCATTCTGTTCACGCCGAACTTCGCGCCCCGGGGGGAGTACGAGCAGGCCTTCCTCGACGACGGAGTCACCGTCACCCTCGACAACCTGCACCCACTACAGGAATGGCCCGAAGCCTTCGTCGGCCGCGAGCTCTTCGTGCGCCTCGACCCCGGCAAAGGCCGGGGACACCACGCCAAGGTCCGCACGGCAGGCGCGCGCTCCAAGTTCGGGGTCTCCGCCGACCAGCTGGAGACCCTGGTGGCCGCCGCCCACCGCGTCGGGGCACGCATCGTCGGGCTCCACGCCCACGCGGGCAGCGGCGTGCTCGACCCTCTCGCCTGGCAGGACACGGCGGCCTTCCTGGCCAGCGTCGCCCAGGACCTGCCCGACGTGCACACCCTCGACCTCGGCGGCGGCCTCGGCATCCCGCCCCATCCTGGCGCCCCAGGGCTCGATCTGGCGGCACTGGACCGTGCCCTCGGGGAGGTCCGCGCCGCGCATCCCCGCTACCGCCTTCAGATCGAGCCCGGCCGCTTCCTGGTGGCCGAGGCGGGGGTGCTGCTCACCCGGGTGACCCAGCTCAAGCGGAAGGCCGACGTCCGCTACGTCGGCGTGGACGCGGGCATGCACACCCTCCTCCGGCCCGCGCTCTACGGCGCACGGCACCCCCTCGAGAACCTGTCCCGCCCCGACGGCCCTCCGTGCGTACCCACCACGGTGGTCGGACCCATCTGCGAGACGGGGGACGTGCTCGCGCGGGACCGGGTCTTCCCGGAAGCAGCCGAGGACGACGTGTTGCTCATCGCCTTCGCCGGCGCCTACGGCGCGGCCATGGCCAGCGACTACAATCTCAGGCAACGGCCCCGTGACCTGATTTGGACCTCCCAGGGCGTACCCTGAAGTTCGCCCAGCCCGAGCCGATGGGACGGGCTGGAGGTGTCCATGCGTGTCATTCACCGGTCTTGGCGTCCTGACTCTGGCTGGTCGGAGCCCCCGCCGGCGGGCGGCGCGACCCCCGAGAGCACGTTGATCATGGCGTTCGTCGATCCCTTGATCGACTCGGTCCCCCTGTTCGCGGACCTCGTGGCCCGGCACCCCGGCGTCGTGGTCGCCGCATGCTCGTCGTCTGGGGAGATCCACCCCGACGAGGTGTGCGACGAGAGCGCGTCCGTCGTGTGGCTCCACTTCGACCAAGTGCAGGTGCGCGCCACCAAGATCCCATGTGGAGACGGAGCGGACGACGCCGAACTCGGCCGGAGCCTCGGGGCCGCCCTCGCTGGCCCCGATCTGCGTGCCGCCATCGTGCTGTCCGACGGGCTGCACGTGAACGGCACGGCCCTCGCCAAGGGCCTGTCCGACGAGGTTGGGCCCGACGTCGCCGTCACGGGCGGCCTGGCGGGAGACGGGCCTCGGTTCGGTTCGACCTGGGTCAGCCTGGGTGAGGATCGGGAGGGCACGGCCATCGTGGGCATCGGACTCTATGGCGACGACCTCGTCGTCGGCACCGGGTCGCGGGGGGGATGGGACGCCTTCGGGCCCGAACGCGAGGTCACCCGCTCGGAGGGCAACGTGCTCCACGAACTCGATGGCCAGCCCGCCCTGGCGCTGTACAAGCGCTACCTCGGGGATCGGGCGACCGGACTCCCCGCCACGGCCCTGCTCTTCCCGCTGGGCATCCAGCAGGGAGGACGCGTCCATCCGCTCGTGCGTACCGTGCTGTCGGTGGACGAAGAGAAGCAGACGATGACCTTCGCTGGCGACATTCCTGCCGGCTCCAGGGTGCAGCTCATGCGGGCCCATCTGGAACGCCTGGTGGATGGCGCTGCCGACGCCGGGGAACAGGCCAGCGACGGAATGGACCCCACGGCGACGACGTTCGCCCTCGCGGTGTCCTGTGTCGGCCGACGGCTCGTGCTCGGGAGCAACGTCGACGAAGAGATCGAGGCGCTCCTGGAAGCCTGCCCGAAGAACACCACCACCGCCGGGTTCTACAGCTACGGCGAGCTCGCCCCCCGGGACGGCGGCGCCTGTGAGCTCCACAACCAGACCATGACGTTGACGCTGCTGCAGGAGCGGAGCCCCTGAGCTCCGGGCCGCCAGACAAGCAGCTGCACCGCCTGCTGGCGCGTCAGCTGCGTCGATGTGGGACCGCCCCGGAGGACCCACCCGATCCGTCGTCGTGGGGTCGCTTCCTTCGTCGAGTCGACACGCACTACCACGCGGTCGACGAGCACCGGTACACCCTCGAGCGATCTTTGCAGATCAGCAGCGACGAGATGCGAGACCTGTACGCGGGCATCGAGCGAGAGCGCAGCCAGCTCGAGTGCATCGTGTTGGCCTTGCCCCAGGCGGTCTTCGTGCTCGACGAGTCCGGAGCCATTCGGACCGACAACCCCGCCGCAGAGCGCATGGTGGGCGCCCGCGCCGTTGCTGGCGTGCCCCTCGACGACCACCTGACCTTCGCGGTCCACGGCCGACCCACCGCCTACGACGTCCTGCCGGACCACACCCCGGCGGGCTCCGTCACCGTGCGCGGACCCGGGGCGGCGGCGGTGCCCGTGGAGGTGCAGCGCGCCCCTCTGGAGAATGGCGAGCTGATCACCCTGACCGACCTCACCGAGCGCCTACGGGAGCAGGCCGACCTGCACGAAGCGCAGATGCATGCCGAGCTGGCTCAGCGCGCCGAGCGGGTGCGGGGCGACTTCCTGGCCCGCATGAGCCACGAGCTCCGCACACCGCTCAACGCGATCATCGGCTACTCGGAGCTCCTTCAGGACGATGTGACCCAGGACCAACTCCAGGACGTCGTTCGCATCCATGGGGCAGGCAGCCACCTGCTCGCCCTCATCAACGACATCCTCGACCTCTCCAAGGTGGACGCGGGGCACATGGAGCTCCGCAACGACACCTTCGAGCTGCAACAGACCCTCGTGTCCGTGCGCGACACGCTCGAGCCCCTGGCGCGGCAGCAAGGCGCCCGCGTCGAGGTCGACTGTCCCTCGGTCACCGTCCACATGGACGAGGGCAAGCTGAAGCAGTGCCTGTTCAACCTCGCGGGCAACGCCATCCGCTACAGCCCCCAGGGCAAGGTGCTGCTGCGGGTGAGCGCCATGGGGGCCACACGCATCCGCATCGACGTCGAGGACACCGGTGCCGGGATCCCAGCCCATGTCCTCCCCACCCTCTTCGAGCCCTTCAAGCAGGCCCCGGGGTCCCAGGGCGGCACCGGCCTGGGGCTCACCCTCGTTCGCTCGCTCTCGGAGCGTATGGGCGGCCACTGCGAGGCGACGAGCGCCATCGGGGTGGGCTCGTGCTTCACCTTGTTCCTGCCGACCCAGGCCCCCACGGACTGAGGGTCAGAAGGGCCAGGCCCACGGGATGCCCACCATGGCCACGATGAAGAACAGGACGTTCAAGGGCAGCCCCACCCGCACGAAGTCCATGTACTTGTAGCCCCCCGGGCCGTAGACCAGCAGGTTGGGCGGGCATCCGATGGGGGTGGCGAAGCCCGCGGACGCCGCCATGGCCAAGGCGATGGCGAAGGGACGGGGATCGACCCCCTCGAGCTCGGCTGCCATGATCGCCACCGGAAACATCAGGGCCGCCGACGCCGCGTTCGAGATGAACGACGCCAGCACCACCCCGAGGATGTAGACAGCGGCAAGGGTGGCGCGGGGCCCCAGCGAGGCCGTGAGGCTCAGCAAGAGCCGAGCGATGCCCTCCGCGGCGCCGCTCGCCTCCAGCGCCGCGGCCACCCCGAAGGCCGACCCGATGAGCACGAGCACCGTCCAGTTCACCGCCGTCCGGGCCGTCTTGACGCCGATGCAATTGGTGCCCAGCAGCAACACCAGGGCCCCCATGGCCGCCACCAACAAGGGGGTACCGGTGATGGCCGGCACCAGCACCATGGCGAGGGTCGTGGCCAGCACGATTCGGGCGCGACGGTAGCGCCGGGGGGGCTCGGCCCGCATCTCGGACACCAAGTAGAACGCCGTGGTGTTCTGCCACGAGCGCCGGAAGCCCGGCGACGCCGACAGCATCAGGGTGTCCCCGGCTTGCAGCACGATGTCGCCGATCTTCTCCTGCAGCCGCTCCCCTGAGCGGTGGACCGCCAGAATGGCCGCGTCGAACCGACGTCGGAAGTCGGAGTCCCGGACGGGCAGCCCCACCAGCGCAGAGCGATGGGACAACACCACCTCGAAGAGCTGCCGCTCTGCGAGTAGATCCGCAGGGTCCTCGTCGATGGGGTGCAGCCCAGGGAACTGTGTGATCAAGTCCTCCACGGTGGTGGCCACCCCGGTGAACACGAGGTGGTCGCCCTTCTGGAGTGTGTCTTCGGGGGCGACCGGACGGAGCACGCGGCCGTCGGCCCGCCGCACCTCCACCAGGAAGAGCTCCGGCAGCGCCCGCAGTCCGGCATCCTCGACGGAGGAGCCGACCATCGGCGAGTCATTGGCCACCCCCAGCTCCACCAGGTAGTCCCGTGCCTCCTCCTGAAAGCGTTCGATGGGGTCGCTGCGCTCGGGGAGAATGTGCCGGCCGACAAGGGCCAGGTAGGCGATCCCGACGAGGGCGCTTGGCAGACCGATGGTGCCGATCTCCAGCATGCCGAGGGAAGGGCCGCCACGCTCCGTGAGCATGCCCGACACCACCAGGTTGGCCGACGTGCCCATCAGGGTGCAGGTGCCGCCGAACATCGCCGCGTACGACAGGGGGATCAGCAGCTTGGAGGGGCTGATGCCGATTCGCTTCGCGTGGGCGTTCACCATGGGGATGAACATCGCTACGATCGGGGTGTTGTTGAGGAAGGCGGACATGAAGGCCGTGGGCGTGACGATCCGAAGCAACACGACCACCGGATTGCGGCTCCGCCCCAGCAGGGCATTGCCGATCAGCTTCAGCGCGCCGGTTTCTTGCACCGACGCGGCGACCAGAAGCAACACCGCGATGGTGGCGACGGCGGGCTGGGAGAAGCCTGCCAACGCCTCCTCGGGCTCCACCACACCTGCCACCACGAGCACGCAGAGCGCCGAGAACATCACGACGTCGGGCCCGAGTCGTTCCCGGGCCATCGCGACCGTGGCTGCGCCCACGACCAGGATCGTGAGCCAGGCCTCCCAACCCCATGTGGCGAGCTGCTCCAACACCAGACTCCCGCCGCTGAGCGCGTTGGTCGTACCACGTCTTCCAGTGGCCCGGAAGGGCGCTCACGACTAGAACGCTGCTTCCGTCGTCCGGACGCGTCCACCCGCATCGCACCCGGACCCCACATGGAGTAGTGTCGGCAGCGATGGGATCACGCTCCTCGAAACGCAGGCGCACGAGCGAAGCGCAGGAACGCTTCCGCGACGCCTTTCTCGAACAGGCAGGCGACCAATTGGTCGAGCTGTCGAGTCTCGTGGAAGGGGCCGACGGCGACACGCTCACCATGGCCGCGGCCGAGCTCGAGCGACTGGCGGACACCGCCGGAACCCTCGGACTGGGTCACTTGGAGCGCGCCAGCCGAACCGCGGCCCACGACCTGGAGCGCGGCCGCCGCATGGAGGCCCTCAGGCTGGTCGCTCAGGCCCTGCGCCGCACCCGGGGTCGTCCCCGGATCGGCCCCATCCTGGTGGTGGCATCGCCTCAACACACCCAACTCCTCGAGGGCCGACTCGCCGCAGTCACGGAGCGCATTCGGACCTTCCCCGACCTCGACGCGTTCACCCGGGCCATCCACGTCGACGAGCCCTCCGCCGTGGTGCTTCCGTGCGAGTCCCTCGAAGCGGTCAAGCAGTTGTCCGAGTACGAGGACTTCCCGATCCTCGTGCATGCCCCGCCCGATGCGCACGAGGCCGCGGCGGCCGCCATCGGCCAGGGAGCCGCCGGCTACGTCTCGCGGCCGATCCAGCTTCCCGAGCTCACCCGCCAGGTCCGCTGGCGCGCCGCCCGCCCCGAAGACTCGGAGGTGTTCGTCCTCCTCGACCCGGGCCCCAGCCGCGACGCCTTGGTGCGGGCCGTGGAGAGCCTGGGTCTCGGCACGGTGGTCTCGGGGTCGCCGACCGATCTCGGTACGGCCCTGTCCGGCGGCCACGCCGACGCCATCATCATGGGTGCCGAGGTGCAGGGAGTGCCCTGTGCCAACTTGGCCGCGCTCGTGAGAGGCCACGCCACCCACGGCCACCTGCCGCTGATGATCGTCGGGCGTCCCAAGCAGCCCCAGAGCCTTCGCTCCGCCGGCATCGACGACCTGATGCGGGAGAACGCCGACCCCACACACATCGCCCAACGGGTGCGGGACCGGGTGCTTCGCTTCATGTCGCTGCCGTGGATGCACCAGCCGGCCGCGCGCCTCCACACCCGACTCGGTGCCCTCGACTCCCTCGACGTCTTGCTGCGCCGCATCCAGCGCCAACCCATCATCGTGGCCGTCGGCCTTCTGCAGATCGATGGACTGTACGTGCTCCCGCCCCACGAGCACCGCCGAGCCCTACGGTACGTGCGTCGGATGGTGGCGCAGACCGCCGCCGAGCTCCTCCGGCGAGACGACGTGGTCGGAGAGCTGATCCCCGGAGCGTTCATCGTCTCCATGCCCCACGCCGACGTCGCGGCTGCGCGGCAGCGCCTCACCGCATGGCGCAAGGTCTTGAAGGAGCGGCTGCGCAACCAGCCCAACCTGAAGGGCCTGTCCCCGCGACTGGGTGTCGCCGACACGCGCATGGGCATCGCCGGCGTGGCCCGGCGGGCCGAGCGCGACCTGGCGGGATGAGCTTCGCCCTCCTCACGACCCTGGCGTTCGCTGGGTCGCCTTGGGCCGACCGCTTCGAGCTCGTCGACGCCCTCGGGTGGGCGGGGGACGAGCGGGAGGTCCGACAATGGCTGCGAGAGGCGCGGGCATCGGATGGCGTGTGGTCTCAGAGCGTCCGACCCGGCTTTCGCACCGGCAGGGCACGGCATCGCCCCCTGGTGGCCGTCGAAGCGGAGCTGATGGAGTCCGACGGTCGACGCCTCGTGCACCTCCGCGAGGCCGTGGTGTACAGCCACCGGTCCCGTGCGGCCATCGACACCCTGACGTTCCGGGTGTTCGGCAACGGCGAGCACGTCGTCCCCGGCTCTGCCCGGGTCCTCGACCTCCGGGTCGACGGCCAGACCGTGCACCACGACCTCGACGGCTCCCTCCTCACTGTGGAGCTCCCGACGCAGCTCCGACGGGGCGACCGGGCCCGGGTGTGGATCGAGCTGGTGGAGGAGCTGCAGCCCTTCGACCCCCAGCGCGACCTGGACGGCCTGGAACAGGTGACCGCCGAAGACGTCGGCTCGTTGGGCCACACCCCCGACGCTGTTCACCTCGGTGGCTTCCTTCCGCTCCTCAGCCCCATCGACGAAGAGGGTCGCTTCGATCGGCGCCCGCTGCCCGTCAACGGGGAGTACGCCGTCTTCGACCCCATCAACGTGCACGCCGTGCTGAACCTGCCCGCAGGCTACGGCGTCGCCACCACGGGGGTCGCGCTCCACGACGAGGAAGCGGCGGGCCGCCACACGGTGGTGGCCGTCGCCGCCGATGTGCGGGACTTTGTCGTGTCCATGGGGCGCGACGTCGACGTGCAGACCTTCGAGGTCGACGGGCTCCGCGTCCGCATCCTGGCACCCGCCGACGAGGCCCTGATGGCGCGGCACCTCGCGCGCTGGTCCCGCCGCTCCGTGGAGGTGCTGGTCGACACCTACGGCCCCCTGTCCTTCGCCGAGCTGGATGTGGTGGAGGGGCCTCTCCGCATCGCCCTTGGCCAGGAGTTCCCGCAGCTGGCGGTGGTCGACTTGCACCACAAGACTGGCAGCTACACCCGTCACACCGACCACCTGTGGACGGTCGCCCACGAGATCGCGCACCAGTGGTTCAGCATGGACGTCGGGTCCGACGCCCGCGACGCGCCGTGGATCGACGAGGCCCTCGCCACCCACGGAGCGTCCCTCGTCGTGGAGGACATGATGGGCCGGCGGGTCGTGGAGGACCGCCACCGCGCCGACGTGCACGAGCCGATCGCCGAGCTGGGACCCGACGGCGCGATGCGCGCCGATCTTCCCGGCGAGGCCTACAACATCTTCCAGTACAGCATCCTGGTCTACGGCAGGGCCTCCCTGTTCATCGACGCCGTGCGCCAAGAGCTCGGGGCCGAGCGCTTCTCCGCGGCAATGCAGTCCTACGTCGACACCCATCGCCACGGCATGGCCGATGCGTTCGAGCTCGTCGACGCCTTCCGCGACGCGTCCGACACGCCGGAGGTCATCGACGCCTTGTTCCTGCGCTACATCGTCGGGGAAGGCTTCACGCCGGAAGCCCCTGCGGAGGACTGACGCGCCACCTTGGACGCGATAGCCGGTCGCCATGCGTGAGTTCTGCCCCGACTATCCGACCGCCCGAGCACGTTTCCGGAGTGCCGCCTCGGCCTTGGGTGCACGGCAGGAAGCCCTCGACATCCACGCGACGGGGCCACGAGGGGAGTCCCTCAGCATCGACGCCGCCCGGCTGGGCCCAGAGCGTCCTCGCAAGCTCGTGGTGGTGTCGAGCGGACTCCACGGCGTGGAGGGCTACTACGGCAGCGCCGTGCAGCTGCAGCTCCTCGAGCGTCGCATCCCCCATCACCCCCTCCCCGAAGGGGTCGGGCTGCTGCTGCTGCATGCCCTGAATCCGTTCGGGATGGCCTGGAAGCGTCGCGTCAACGAAGACAACGTCGACCTGAACCGAAACTTCCTGCTCCCGGGGGAGCCGTACGCGGGCGCGCCGGAGGGCTACGCGGCCCTCGACGGCATGCTGAACCCGCCGAGGCCTCCGGGCCTCGTGAGCGCCTTCCTTCCCCGAGCCGTGTGGTCCATCGCCCGCCACGGCATGCCCGCCTTGAAGAACGCGGTGGCCGGCGGTCAATACGAGTTCCCACAGGGGGTCTTTTACGGGGGAAGCGGCCCCACCCAAACCCAGCGCCTTCTAGCCGAGGCCCTCCCACGATGGGCCGAAGGGGCAGAGCGTGTCCTCCACATCGACTTCCACACCGGCCTCGGCACCTGGGGCAGCTACAAGCTCTTCGTCGACCATGCCTGGAACAGCGCCGGCCACGGGAAGCTCGCCGAGGCGTTCGGCGCCGAGTTCGTCGAGCCCTGGGAGCCAGAGAAGGGCGTGAGCTACGCGATCCGCGGCGGTCTAGGCACCTGGTGCAAGGCCCAGCTGCCCGACGTCGAGTACGACGTCTTGGCCGCCGAGTTCGGCACCCGGTCGGCCCTGCAGGTCGTGCAAGCCATGAGCCGGGAGAACCGCGTCTGGCACCACGGCGACCGCGACGCCCCCGGCGCCGAAGCCGAGCGCCAAGCCTTCTGCGACACCTTCGTGCCCCCGGATCGAGGGTGGCGCGAGCGCTGCCTGCCCCAGGGCGTGCACATCGTGGATCAGGCCGTCCGTGAGGCTGCGCGGGGCTGAGCAGACGAAGGGTGGAGGCCCTGAGCAACGAAGCCCTCCACGCCGTGAGGCGGGAGGGCTTCTATGCACCAGAGGCGGCCCTTGAGCCCCCTCCGAGCGCACGGCTCACATCTTCTTGAACTGGTAGTCGGCGGTGCCCGGCTCGGTGAAGTGCACGTCGATGTTGGCGCCCTTCTTCTTCAAGCTCGCCTTCTCCACGGTGCCGTGGTCGTACTTGATCTCCACGTTGAGAGAATCCGCCGACTCGTTGCTCGTGGTGTACGTGAAGGGGTTCTCACCACCATCGAAGTCGTACTTGCCCTTGCCGTTGGACTCGAACGTGACCCGAGCGCCGGACATCCGGGCGATCAAACCCCGGAAGAACTCCTGCTCAGAGCCACTGGCCTTCTTGGCGTCCTGGAACAACTTCTTCTCAGAGTCGCTCAAAGGCTGCAGCTTCTTGGGGGGCGGCTTGCCACCGACCGCGTTGCGAATGATCTTGAGTTCGCGGAGCGCGGCCTCGCTGGGCTGCACCTTCCACGTGGCCACCATGTCCTCTTTGAGGGAGGCGCTCTTCTTGGGCTCGGGCTTCTCAGTCTTGTCGCCGCCGTCATCACCACCCGTGCTGGTGTCTGCTCCACCCATGCACGCGACCGTGGGGATGCCGAGCATCAGAGCGACACTGGAGGCCACCAGCAAGCGGCGCACCTTCGAACCAACCGTATGAGTCATCGTCTGTCTCCTCTGTCCTGTCGACCCCGCCCCCGCACGAACTGACCGGGACAAACCACCCGAATGGTGGTGTTGACCCGACCCACGGTCACCAGGGGGCTCGCGGGACCGGGGGATACTATCAGCAGGTTCTCCAAGGCCACCCCCCGGAGCGCGGGGTTGGCGGATCGGGATCGCCGTGTGGGACCTCACCGGGCCGCCCACCAGCGAGGGCCGGACCGAACTTTGACCTGCGGGCGTGTGGGCGCTCCGGGCAAGGTGCGCTATACGCCGAATGTTGGAGGCCCCTATGCGCGCTGTGCCCGTTCTGTTCGCCCTTCTCGTTGCCAGCCCCGCCCTCGCGCAAGACCGCGAAGCGGGATCGGTGCAGGCCAACGACACCGCCTGGTGGACCGACGCCGATGCTGAAATCGTCGCTGGCGGCCCGGCCCTCTCCGGCCCCACGGGCGGCACTGGCGGCCTCTTCGGCGGCACCGGCAGCCTCTTCGGCGGCGGCACCGGCGGCGGCACCGGCGGCCTCTTCGGCGGCACCGGCGGCGGCTTCGGCGGCACCGGCGGCCTCTTCGGCGGCACCGGCGGCCTCTTCGGCGGCACCGGCGGCGGCACCGGCGGCCTCTTCGGCGGCACCGGCGGCGGCATCGGCGGCTCCGGCACCGGCACCGGCACCAACCCCACCACCGACGACTCCGGCCACACCAACACGGGTGATGCCGACACCGACACGGATGCCGACACCGACACCGACACCGACGTCGACACCGACACCGACATCGACAACACCGGCGACGGCACCGGCGATCCTGTCCCCACGGACGAGGCCGGCGGCGACGAAGAGAAGTCCGGCGGCTGTGGCTGCACCAGCACCTCCGGCATGCAGCCGATGGCGCTCCTCGGTCTCTTCGGCCTCATCGGCCTGCGGCGCCGCCGCTAGGCACGCCACGAGGGCCCTTCCCTCACGCGATCCACGTCACGCCCGCCTCCCTCTTGGGACGGCGGGTGTCGTCGTTGTGGGGTTCCGACCCCACGATCCACACGCCTAGGCGATCGACGAAGGTCGACGGCGTCTGCAGACCGGGCTACCCGGGGAGCGCTTCGCGGGGGATACACGCTGTAACCCCACGCGATTGTCCCCGTTCCACCGAGCGCTTGGCCGTATTCGCTACAGCGCTCGCCCCCCCGACTCGAAAGAAGCACTGCGCAGGTCAAAAACACCGACTACACTGCGCGGAGCTTGGAGGAGATTTCACATGCGTAAGAGTGCCCTTTTCATCGCGGCCGCCCTGTTCACCACCCCGGCCTTCGCCAACACCGGCGTGGTGGTTGGTGATTCCGGTTCGCCGTCCGACACCGACACCGACACCGACACCGACACCGACACCGACACCGACACCGACAGCGGCGCGCCGTCGGACACCGACACCGACGCTGATGCCGACGCCGACGCCGACGCCGACGCCGACGCCGACGCCGACGCCGATGCCGACGCCGATGCCGACACGGATGCCGACACCGACACCGATGCCGACGCCACGGGCGACACCGGCAAGGGCAACGAGACGGACTGTGGCTGCAACAGCTCCACGGGCCCCGTGGGCGGCTTCGCTGGCCTGCTTCTCGGCCTCGGCCTGGTGATCCGCCGCCGCTAAGCGCCGGTTCATCTCATGTCACGGGCCGCGTCTCCTTCTGGGAGGCGCGGCTCGCGTCGTTTGGGCCACCGCCACCGCGCCCACCACTGTGAGACCACGAGGCTTCACAAGCCGCGGATCCTGTGGGTACACTGCGGCACCAATGGAGGAACCCCTATGCGCACGTGCGTCCTGATTGCTCTCGCCACCCTCGGCACCCCCGCCCTCGCCGGCTCGGGCATGCCCACCATTAGCGACTCCGGCAGCGCCGCCGACGCCGACACCGACGCCGACGCCGACGCCGACGCCGACGCCGACGCCGACGCCGATGCCGACGCCGACGCCGACGCCGACGCCGACGCCGACGCCGACACCGACGCCGACGCAGACGCCGACGCCACGGGCGACACCGGCAAGGGCGACGAGACCGACTGCGGCTGCAACAGCAGCACCGGCCCCATGGGCGGCTTCGCTGGCCTCCTGCTCGGCCTCGGCCTGGTGGTCCGCCGCCGGTAGACGTGGTGCCACCAAGGCGTCACGCACATCGCGCCCCCGTCGGCTAGCCTGTGGGGGGTGCCCCTCATCGGACCCCCCCGGAGGCTACATGCTCGCGTGGCTCCTGCTGACGACCCCCTACGCCCACGGTGGCGTCGTGATCAACGAGATCCTGGCCGATCCAGGTTCCGTGGTCGACGCCAACTGTGACGGCTTGGCCGACTCCACGGACGACGAGTTCGTGGAGATCGTCAACATCGGCCCCGGATCCTTCGATCTGTCCGACGCCATGTTGGAAGACGCCAACGGGGAGGTCTTCACCTTCCCGCCGGGCACCGTGATCGACGAGCTCGACGCCGTCGTGGTGTTCTCCGGCGGCACGCCGGTGCTCGACGGCACCGCCAGTGGGATCGCACCCTGGTGCGTCAACGCCGAGCGACGGGCGACCATCCTGGTGGCGGGCGGCAGCCTGTCCCTCAACAACAGCGGCGACACCATCGTCGTCCGCGACAGCTCCGGCATCGTGCTCGACGAATACGCCTACGGGACCACCGCCAACGACGATCAGTCCATCGTTCGCGACCTCGAGCTGATCGGCAACACCTTCGTCAAGCACAGCACCGTGGGCACCGGTGACCTCGCGAGCCCCGGCTCCATGGCGGACCTCAGAAAGTTCGAGATCCCCAGCGGCAAGACCACCCCCTCTGGCTCCTGCGACAGCGCCGCCGATGCCCGCGGCGTGGTGGTCAACGAGTTCGTCTCCAACGCCCCAGGCACCGACGATGGCTTCGAGTGGGTGGAGATCTACAACGGCAGCGGTGGCGCCATCGACCTGTCCGGTTGGGCCCTGGCGTCCGGCACCAGCGCCTTCTCCCCCGGCGACCCCTTCCCGGGTGGCACCGTCCTGGCCAACAACGCCTACCTGGTGGTGGCTCAGTCCGCGAAGGTGGCCGGTGCAGACCTCGTGAACGCCGGGTGGTCCCTCGGCAACGCCACCAGCAGCTCCGACGGCCTGCGCCTCGAGGACTGTGACGGAGCCGTCGCCGACACCGTGATCTACGGCGACCCCAACGACGACGAGTTCCTCGACGACGAGGGCAACATCGCCTCCAGCCTGGCCCCCAGCCCCGCCGAGGGCGCCAGCGCCGCCCGCCTGCCCGACGGGGCCGACACCGACCGCTCCGGCAGCGACTTCGGCGAGCTGGCCCTGCCCACGCCAGGCTTCCCCAACGACGCCCAGATCGATAGTCCCTGTGGCGGGCCCCTCACCGGCGTGGTCGTCAACGAGCTCGTCGCCAACCCCGAGGGCGCCGACGAAAGCTACGAGTGGGTGGAGTTGTTCCACGCGGGCAACGAAGCCGTCGACCTCACGGGCTGGAAGATCCAGACCGCCACGAGCTCTTGGGCGACGTACCACGAGTTCAAGGGCGGCACGCTCTCGCCAGGGGAGTTCCTCCTGGTGGGCGGCTCCATGGTGCCCGGCACCGACGTGGTGACCGACAAGTCCATCGGCAACGGCAGCAGCAACAGCGACGGGGTGCGGATCCTCGACTGTGCCAGCTTCCCTGTCGACACAGCGTTGTACGGCTCTCCCAACGACGACGAGCTCACCGACGACCTCGGCGACATCGCGACTCGGACCGCCGCGGCCGCAGGAGAGGGCGCAAGCCTGCAGCGGGTGGAAGATGGCTACGACACCAACGACTCCCAGGCCGACTTCGCCGAGACCTACGAGCCGAGCCCAGGTGCCTCCAACCCCGTGCTCGAGCCCGTCGTGTGCGTGGCCAGTGAGGGAGATCTCACCATCAACGAGTTCGTGCCCGACCCCGACGGGGCCGACGACGGCTTCGAGTGGATCGAGATCCACAACGCCGGCTCGTCCCCCGTCTCGGTGGCCGGCTGGGGCGTCGCCGCCGGGACCAGCGACTACGGTTCCCTCGACATCGTGTTCCCCGGCGGGACCACCGTGCCGGCAGGGGCCTTCTTCCTCGTCGCGAGCGGCGAGGGCGTCGAAGGCGCCGACCTCGTGATCGACTTCTCCCTCGGCAACGGCACCGGCACCGACGGCCTGCAGTTCGTGGACTGCGACGGCAACGTGGTCGACACCGTGGTCTACGGCGACGAAGGCAACGAGGACCAGATGACCGACGACGAGGGGGAGGTCGTCGAACCCTACGGCGATCCCGGCTCCAACGAGTCGTTGGCCCGAGACACCGACGGCGGCGACACCGACAGCGCGGATGACTGGATCGTCACCGGCCTCCCCACCCCCGGCGCGAGCAACGAGCGGGCGGGCTCCACGGGCACCGGTGGCGACATCGGCCAGGGCGGAGGCTGCGGCGGCAAGAAGAACGACAGCGCCCCAGGCGACGGCGAAGCCCCCGACACCCGCGAGCCCAGCGAGGGCGGGTGCATGACCGTGCCGGCGCCCATGGGCGGCCTCGAGGTCTTGGTGCTCCTGGTCGCGGGGCTCCGACGCCGCCGTCGATAGCCGGCGACAGGGAGCGGGCCCACCGCGGGGCGCACGGCGTCGCGCTCGGGCTCAGTCGACCTCGAGCATGTGGTCCATGCGCTCGGCCTTCGCCTCGAGGTAGCCCTGACTGTGGGGGTTTCCCGCCACGATGACCGGCATCCGCTCGCGGACGCCGATGCCCTCATCGCGAAGCTTGGAGATCTTCCGCGGGTTGTTGGTCATCAGCACCACGTCGTCGAGCCCGAGGTCCTCCAAGATGGCCCGAGCCGCGTGGTACTCCCGCGCGTCGTCCGGCAGGCCCAGGGCGCGGTTCGCGTCGACCGTGTCGAGGCCCTTCTCCTGGAGATGGTAGGCCGCGATCTTGTTGGCGAGGCCGATGCCACGGCCTTCCTGGCGCAAATAGATCACCACGCCATCGTGCTCTTGGATGTACTGCATCGCGAAGTCGAGCTGGTTCTTGCAGTCGCACTTCAGGGAGCCGAGCACCTCGGACGTGAGGCACTCGTCGTGCACACGCACCGCCACGCCGGTTCGCCCCTCCACCGCGCCGCTCACGATGGCGACGGGCTCGGTGCCACTTCGATGGTCGCGGTAGGCGCGGACCCGGAAGAAGCCTCCGTGGGTGGGCAGCAGTGTCTCGGCGACAAATTCGACGTCGCCAGCGAGCTGAGGCAGGGGGTTCATGTGCAATCCTGGTTGGAGCCAATCTGGCATAACGTTCGTGCGGACCCCTTGTGCGAGCGGCGCCGTTGGAGGCCCACGTGTGGCGATTCGTGACGGATGCTCTGGAACGGGTAGCGCAGCAGAGCGAGGCACGCCCTGTGGTGGTGTTGGACCTCGACAGCACCTTGGTCCACACGGGCGCACGGCATCGGGCCATCGCCTGTGCCTTCCCGGACCCTGCCGTGGCGGACGTGGCCGAGCGCCTCGACCCCACCGCCTTCGGCTGGGACGTACGGCATCCCTTCCGCACCCTCGGCGTACCCGAACCCATGCTGGACCAGCTCCTGGCCTTTTGGAGCGATCGCTTCTTCGATGGGGCGTGGCTGGACCACGACCAACCCACCCCCGGCGCTGTGGGCTTCACACAGGCACTCCTGACGGCCGGCGCACAGCTCGTGTACCTGACGGGTCGTCCGGAGCCCACCATGGGCGAGGGCACACGCCGCAGCCTCGCGTCCATGGGCTTTCCCCTGGGGGTCCACACCGCCTTGTGGATGAAGCCGAGCGTGGCCCTTGGCGACGCGGTGCACAAGCGCCATGCCACGCGCCTCCTGCCGGACCTCGGTCCGGTGGCCGCTACGTTCGAGAACGAGCCGGCGCACGCCAACGGCTTCCTCTCCGCCTTCCCCGCGGGCGCCCACGTGCTCGTGGGCGACGTGCACGACCCGAAGGCCCCGAGGGCGGCCGCAGCGCTTCACCGCATCCCTGACTTCGTCCAGCGGCGGTGAGCCAGCGCCGGGTGCCGCGACGATCTAGCGATTCTGCGCATGGCGGCGCAGAACCGACCGACGGATTGTGCAATACCGACTTGCTGGTCGGAGGGCGCAGGGGCAGGATGGATGGGTGACGTCCTCTGCTCGACCCTCGGAGATCCCGTGAATCCCTACCTGCGCCCGTTCCTTCTCGCCCTCGTCGTCCCTGGCTGCATCGGCGGAGGCGACGACGAGACCGGAGACAGCGGGCTGACCACGGTCGCCCTCGACGACGAGGTGTGCTTCACCGTCGCCCTCGACGAGGTCTGCCCCGAGGGGGAAGAGGCCAAGGAGGCCTACGAGGGACGGGAGCTGTGCGAGGACCCGGTCCGCACGGTGGTCGCCGTGGGGGAGCTCCTCAGCGACGGGGTCGTGAGCCAGACCGGCTACGGCGCCACCAGCCCTGCAGAGACCGGCGACACCGGGAACATCCGGCGGGGCTGCTGCTACGAGGTGGCCACCGAGACCGACCCGGACGTCGGCTGCACCCCGGGCCGCCCCTTCACCACGGAGGGCATCGCCCACGTCGGGCAGGCCACTGCGCGGGGCGACTGGCAGAGCGACGCGGCCCCATCGGTGGCCGGGCTGTCCGACGCCACCCGCACCGCCCTGGCCGAAGCATGGCTCGCCGACGCCCTCGCCGAGCATGCCAGCGTGCCGGCGTTCGGCCGCCTCGCCGTGGAGCTCGCCGGTCACGGTGCGCCTCCGTCCCTCCTCGCCCGCTGCGGAGAGGCCATGGTCGACGAGGTGCGCCATGCGCGGGACTGCTTCGCCATCGCGAGCGCCTACGCCGGACGCACGCTCGGCCCCGGCCCCGTGGAGGCCCCGGCCCGACCCGTGCCGAGCCTCGTCGACCTGGCCGTGGAGACGTTCCGCGAGGGCTGCATCGGGGAGTCCCTCGCCGCCGGCCGCGCCGCCGTGCAGCTCGGCCACGCCACCGACCCCGCCGTGCGACGCACCCTGGCCCGCATCGTCGACGACGAGACCCGCCACGCCGAGCTGGCCTGGGCCATCCTCCGCTGGACGATCGACGTCGGCGGGACCGACGTCCGCGACGCGCTCACCGAGGCCGCCCGCGATCTGTCCGTGCCCTCCCCGGCCCCGATGGTGGTGGTCTCGGCCCACGGACTTCCCCCGGCGAGCCAGGTCGCGACCGTGCTCCGGCAGATGCTCACCGATGTGGTGGAGCCGTCCGTGCGGGACCTGCTCGCGGCCTGAGGGTCAGGGAGACAGCGGAAGCCGGTGCACCCGCGAGGTGCAGCCCCCCACGGGGTAGACCCCGAGCACGTCGACACCGCCGAGCGCCAGCCGCTCGGTCAGCACCACTCGGGCCACCTGAAGGGCCGACACGCACAGCGAGGCGGGGCGTCCATCCAGCGGCTGCGCCAGCACGCTCATGCCCAGGGGACCGAGCGACGCGTCGATGCGCTCCTCGAGTTCGCGATCCGGGGCCATCACCGCCAGCCACCACCCCTCCCCTTCGGGGTAGCGAGCCAGCGAGCAGTTGGGTCGACGCTCCAGAGGGGTGCCCAGCCGCCGCCCCGCCCGCTCCACCCATGCTGGGTCCGGCGGGCTGGGGAAGCGCAGGCAGCGAATGTCGGAGGCCACCGGCTCCACTTCGGCCCCCATACGCTGTGCCTGCCGGACCACACGGTCCAAGCGCGGACCGGGGAAGCCGATGGATGCCACCCACACTCCAGGCACGCTGACGTCTGCGTCGGGGGCGACATCGACGATTGCCGGCAGATCCTCGGAGGGCTCCACAGGAGCCTGGGCCAACGCCATACCGAGGATCCACCCCATCATCCTTGCACCTGCTCCACCAGCGCCGGCGCCATCGCCCCGTGCTGCTGGAAGTGACGCATGTGGAGGATGGGCTCGCTGCCGAGGTCGGCGGCGGTCCGGCCCCCCACCATCTCCGTGTAGGCCCTCGGGCGGAACCCTTGCAGGGTGTCCGTCTGGTCCTCGCCGATCAGCTCCAGTACCCGGAACAGTCCGTCGAGCTCGTTCATCTTCATGTACGGACAGGTCGCGCAGCCCCCCGCGGTGGTGCAGCCCTCGAAGCCTTGCACGCCGGGGATCAGGCCCAGCGGGTCGTCGACCTGGGTGACCGCCTCGCTGGCGACCGGGAAGATGATCTGCACCTCGACGTCGGTGCGACCGGCCTCCCGGAGCTTGTCTTGCACCTTGCGGACGATGGACGTGACCATGCCCGCCTCAGTGCCGAGGACCACGGGCAGCACGGCCGCTTCGGGGCGAGCCAGCGCCTCGTCGACCTTGTCGAGGATGAAACCGAGGATGTTGCTCGTGCTCCCCACCACCCCTCGACCCAGGGTCGCGGCTTGGGCCCCGAGGGCGAACATCTCGCCGGGCACCTCCAGGTGGGCCGCGATGAAGGCATCGGCGTGCTCGGCCTTCACCCGCTCCACCACGTCGTCGCCGAACATGTGGTGCACGATGCAGTTGCCGCTGCGGAAGTACTCGAAGCGCCCCAACAGGTGGGCGATGCTGGCCCGGTCGTGAGCCGGGTGAAGCTGCTGAATGGCCTCGTCCGACAGCGTGGCGTACTGCTGGAACATCGACTCCAGGTTGCCCCCCATGTAGGTGTCGGGGCCGTACCAGATCGACACGTCGGGGATCTCGGCGGCCGCCTGCAAGATGGTCTTCACGACGTTGGACGACGTGCACGTGATCGTCGGGACCACCGCGTGAGACTTGGCCTTGGTCATCAAGCTGGTGTTGATGTAGACGACGTGGAGCGGGTGGGTGCTCTTGGCGGCCGCATCGAGCCAGCCCGCGTAGGCCTCCCCCTCCGCCGACTCAGCCAGGGAGCAGCCGATGGGATCGGTGGCCAGCCGGTAGACGGCCACGCCCTCGAAGCCGGCAGCGTCGAGCACGGCCCGCACGTTCTCCGACATGAAGTCGACGCCGAGCACCACGATGGCCTTCCGGCCCGCCTGGGCTTGCTCCACCGCCGCATCCGCCATCTTGAGGCTGTCGGCGATGGTCATGTGGGATGAAGGGAGCTGGGTGAGCACCCCCTGCAGCTCGGCGTCCATGTAGTAGTGGGCGACGATGCCGATGCTGTGGGTCCGACACAGGGACGCGAGTGCGTCGACCGTGCTGGAATCCGGGGAGAGGTAGGCCGCCTGGGCTTCTGCAAAGCTGCCCTCGGGCTGCAGACGGTCGGCGGCGATGCTCAAGGTCGGAAACGACGACATGGGGTCCCTCGCAGATGGCAGCTCGCTGTATCGCGACCCCGCAGCCCCCGGGACGCTTCCCCGTCACATCCGGCGTCCATGGGTGGTCGGCTCGTGGACCAGGCCGGTTCGACGTCCCACGGAGCCGTTGCACCAGCGCCTCGCTGCTGCCCCAGGGTCGGCGGCCCGAGCCGAACAGGTCGTTGTTCGGAAAGCGTTCGGTCCCTGTTCGACGGCCCCTCCCTAGATGCCCTGCACCATCCCGGAGGTCGTCATGAACCGCATCGCCACCCTCACCGCCCTGTTGCTCACTGCCTGTGCCCCGACGTACCTGGAGGCCCCCGAGAGCGAGGAGGGCAGCCAAGCCCGCGCCGTGGGCACGGTCCGCGTCATCAGCTGGAACATCGAGACCATCGGTGGCATCGGGACCGACGAGTACGAAGCCGCGCTCCAGATCCTCGACCGCCTCGACGCCGACATGGTGGCCCTGCAAGAGGTCGACTGGAACGTGGACGCAGACGACCTCGAGACCTTCGCCGCCGAAGCTGGCTACGACCACGTCGTCACCGGCTGGCCCGTCGACTGGGGCAGCGACACCCAGGTCATGCTCTCCCGCTTCCCTGTGCTCCACAGCGAGCTCGCCACGGCCACCTCGCTGTCGGGCGACCCCAGCGCCAACGACCTGACACGCTCCATCCCCGTCGCGACCCTGGACGTGTGGGGCCAAGAGCTGGTGGTCGCCTCCACCCATCACAAGGCGTCGAACGACATCGACGACCAGTTCCGCCGCACCGTCGACGCCCACCGCGGCGTGCAAGCCCTCGGCTCCTTCGACCCCGCCAACGACCTCGTCATCTTCGTCGGCGACCTGAACGACGATCTGCTCGACGGGCCGAACAGCCCCTCCTGGTGGACCTACGCCCCCACCTTCCTCCCCAGCAGCTACGACCTGGGGGCCGACATGCAGGCCCAGCTGAGCGGCGGCGGCTTCGCCAACGACACCTTCGCGCCCTTCGAGGACGCCGGCCTGACCATCCTCGACGCGTACCAGCTCGACCACGGCGGCGACGTCACCCGCCCAGCGTCGGGCCGTCGTCTCGACGACCTCATCGTCAGCGAGCCCCTGGTCGCCCAGGCCCAGACCGAGGTGTACGACACCTATGACGAGGGACTCGGCGGCCTGCCCAAGCCGGGCCCGATGCCCTCCTACGGCACCCTCGACGCCGCCGACCACCTCCCCGTCGTCGTCGACCTCGTGGTCCCCCAGCTGACCCCCCTCACCATCCACGACCTCCAGGCCGGCGACCTGCGGATCACCGAGCTGATGCCCGACCCGACCGACAGGGTGGAATCCGCGTCGACCTCGTGGGGCACGAGCTGACCGAACCCAACGGGAGGGTTCGCTCGCGCACCGCCCGTCTCAGGCTCGAGGCCCGTGGAGCTCCCCAGGACGTACCTCCGTCGTGACGCCATCCGCGGCCACCGTGATAGACCCGGCGGATAATCCCCGTTCCTCGGAAGGAAATCATGAAGAAGATCATCGCCGGCATCGGCGGCGTCACCGTCTTGGCCGTGCTCGGCGCCGTCGGCTTCGTGGCCATGCAGCCCGGCGCCATCGAGCTCACCCGCAGCGTCACCGTCGCGGGCTCCCCTGCAGACGTCGCCTCCTTCGCGCACGATCTGCGCAAGGTCAACGTGTGGAGCCCCTGGCGCGACGTCGACCCCGACCTCACCAACGCCTACTCCGAGACCACCACTGGCGTGGGGGCCTGGTACAGCTGGAGCGGCAACGACGACGCTGGGGAAGGAAAGCAGACCATCGTGGTCGCCGAGGAAGCCAAGGTCGTGCACGAGCTGCACTTCCTCCGACCCTTCGAGGACAAGGCCACCTCCACCATCACGTGGACCGGCGACGGCAACACCACCACCGTCACGTGGGCCTTCCACCAGGAGGCCACGTTCATGACCAAGGCCGCGAACCTGGTGATGGACATCGAGGGCATGCTCGGCGGCGACTACGAGAAGGGCCTGGCCGACCTCAAGCCCCTCGTGGAGCAGCGCGCCACCAAGCGCCAGGCCGCCGAACAAGCCCAGAAGGCCGCCGACGATGCGGCCCTCGCCGCCGACGACGCCCTCGAGGCCGCCAACGACGCATTGAAGGCCGCCCAGGCCGCAGCGGAAGCGGCCGCGGCGGCCGCAGCAGGCCTCTGAGCTACTTGGTCAGCACCCCGTCGCCGGTGGCGCAGCCTTCGGAGGCCAGCAGGTACGGGTGCACCGCCACGTCCGACAGCGCCCCCTCCCGGATCTGCCAGGGCACACCGAGCCCATCGGTCACGTGCCCGCGTCCGGTGAGGATGACGAGGTAGCCCTCGCCGGACCAGCCCTCGAGGGACGCCTCGGCGATGGCAACATCGCGCCACGCCATGGAGTTGGCGAACACATTCGGGTCCATGCCGTGCTGCACCGCGGTCTGTCCCAGCTCTGTGACGTACCGCTCGGGGACCCGGAGCTCCCGGTCCTCGGGGGCCGGCCCGATGGGCAGCCCCGCCCCGACAAAGGAAGCGTCGGCCTTGGCGCCCGCCTTGAACACGGCCACGTAGGGCTTGAAGGCGTGGCCCCATGTGGACGACCAGTCGGTGGCCGGCTCCACCTGCTTGGGCTTCAGGGTGCCGTCGCCCAGCTGGTCCATCGCCGCCTGCTTGCGGGCGTCGACCGCTTCGAGGGCCACCGTGACCGGCGCGGTCATGGCCAGCCTCGTCACCGCCTTCGCCGCGAGCTTGAGGTCGGGCTTGTCCGCGTGGCGCTCCCCCAGCACGACGATGGCCGGGGGCGTGATGGCAGCAAGAGCGTCCAGGTCGACGCAGTCGCAGTCGACGGGGCAGATGGCCATGGGCAGGTCCTCCAGCGCTGGCCATAACGCCCGACGCGAGACATCCCACGCCGTCGCCCGACGCTCAGTTGGCGGAGGTAGGGACCCGGCAGGATGCCAGCTCGGCCTCGGCCACGGGCGTGTTGTACGTGAAGTAGTCCCCCGCGATCATCCCTACGGGGTCGTGCCCCCAGGCGATGCAGTCGGCCAGCTCCCCCTTCAGCCCGTAGGCCCGGACGATGTACGACATGTCGGCCGGAACATCGAAGTGGTAGATGCACGAGAAGACCGTAGCGGACCCAACGGCCCAGTCCGACGGGGAGACGCCGACGTCGATGAGCCCAGAGCTCAGATCCGTCCGGCCGCCCCCGTACGCCACGGACTGAAGCGTGTGGTAGTCGTTGTAGTTGGGGGAATTGGCGCTATCGGCCACATCGATCCACCCCTCCGACATCGCCCCGAGGGCCTCGAGCCGGAACCCCACCCGTTCGTTGCCATCGCACTCGACAATGCTGCTGAGCTGGGCCTCGTCGATGACCAGCGGCCCGGCGCCCGTATCCCCCGTGGAGCCGGTCGAGCCGGTCGAGCCGGTCGAGCCCGTGCTCCCCGTCGCTCCGGTCGTCGCCGTGGTCGCGGTCGACGGGGTGAGCGTCGAGCCGGTGTCCCCCGTCGGCGTGGATGGACCCGACGCCTCGTCGGCCGGCGGCGGCTTCGCCTCCGGGGCGTCCGACTCAGCGCACCCCACCCACCCGAGCATGCAACCCACCATCGCCAGCCGCGGCATTCGAGACATCCAAGACCTCCCCAATCTCCGACCCTACCCGACCCCATGACGGGTCGCCGCAACCCTGGCCCGCACCGCCAACCCATCCTGGCCGTCCGCCTCGGCGAGCTCAGCGAGGTGCACGAGAGAGGCCCCGACCGTCGCCAGCTCGATCTCGTGATCGGCCAGGGTCACCGCACCCTCCACCGCGCGCTCCGCCGCGTCCCAGCGACGGGCCTCAGCCTGGGCCCCGGCGCGCATGGCCTCCGCCGCCCACTGGACCATGGTCCAGTCCAGGTCGCGAGCCTGCCGCAAGGCCCGATCCGACGCCACGGCCACGGTGAACCAGTCGCCTTCACGGATGGCGAGCTCCGCCCGCTGCAGGGCGCCCAGCACCACCGGCCGCGACCCATGCCCTTCGTAGGCGGCCAGCTCGTCCAGCCGGGCGCGGCAACGAGGCACGTCGCCCTCCATCAGCGCAAACCGGGCCTCCGCCAGCATCACACCGAGCAGGGGCAGGCAGAAGCGGCGCCGGGCGGCGGTGCGAGCCCCGGCCAGCCACTCCTCTGCGGCCTGGGTCCTCCCCTCGTCGAAGGCCAGCTCGCCGAGCACCCGTCGGGCCTCCACCTTCACCGTGCGCTTCCCTGCCTGGCTGGCTCGCTCCTCAGCGAGGAGCGCCGCCTCGTACCGGGGGCGTCCCACCACCTCCGCCCGGGGAATGAGGGCAAGGAGCAGCCAGCTCATCGCCGCCTCCTCGGGGTGGGCCTGCAGCTCCTCACGGTGGGCCTCGTACAGGGCCTCGACGCCGTCGAAGCGCCCGGAGAACAACTCGAGATGCATGCGCCGCTGCGCCAGGCGGAGCCGGCCGCGGGCGGTGGCCGAGGCCGCGCTGCAGCGGTCGAGAACCTCGTGAGTGGCATCGGCGTCGCCCAAGGTCGTGTACAGACGGGCCAACGCGAAGCGCCCGCGAAGCCGCCAGTCCTCCCCGCCCGCGCCAACGGTCGCGCGCGCCAGGCCATCGATCAGCAGGGGGTCGGTGTCCGCGCCCACCTCGTCGATGTACGCCTCGGCCGCCCCCACGGCGCCCTCGGGGTCCGCGAACAGCACCCGCGCCCGCACGGCGCCGGCGGGCGCAAGCCGCGCCACCACTGCCTCGCGAACGGCCGGCGCGACACGCACCGGAAGCACCGCCGGCATGATGCGCAGGTCGGTGCCCACCGAGGTCGCGACCCCCGCATCGAGGAGCGCATCCACGACCTCCAGCAGCGACCCGAGCCCCTCGGGCACGACCTCCTCGGCCAACTCCACCCAGCGATCCACCGACACCGGCCCTGCGGCGGACAACACGGCAGCCAACTCCAGCAGCCCATCGACGCCCGGCGCGTCGGGCCGCTGCCACGCCACCGAGCGCAGCGCGTCGGTGCCATTGGCCACGGCAAAGGCCTCCCGTGGCAACCCGCCAGAGGCCGCCACGGCCCGACTCGCGTCGCGCACCGACAGCCCGAGCTGCTCCACGAGCACCGACTCCATCACCACCGACGACAGCGGCTCGAGAACCACCTGCCCCACCTTGGGCAGCCCCCGCCACGGTCCCCGAGGCACGCCGTCGGCCACGGAGGCCACCACCAACACCCCGGGGCCACGGCTGGGCCCTTGGGCGAACAGGCCCGCCACCTGAGCCAGGCCATGCACCGAGCCCGGCGCATCGTCCGCGAGCACCACCAAGGGGGGGCCACTCCGCGCCTCGGCCAAGCGACGCAGCACGTTGCCCGGGAGGCGTCCACGCGGGTTGGCCCACAGCCAGGCGAGGTCGTCATGGAGTGCCTCGTCGGCCTCGGGAAAGCGACGCCGCAGGTGCTCGACCGCCCCCGTGCCAGGCCGGTGCCCGAGGACCCGGTGCAGCCAGTCCTGGTCGAGCCGCACCGTCTCCGCCGCCCCCGCCTCGCCGGCCTCCACGGCGAAGGTGCGCAGCACATGGGTCCGCCCTACCCCGGACGGACCGCGCACCCAGGCGAGTCGCACCTCGCCCTCGCCGATCCCCTCCAGATGACCATGGAGGGCGTCCAGGGAGGCATCTCGACCCAAGGCAGGCGAGAGCCGGAGCCCCGCGAGCCGCCGGCCCGCCCGGGCCAGCTGCCGAGGCATGGTGCCGGCCGCCTCCTCCCGCGACGGCCGTGCCCGCCGCGACGGGCCGCGGCCGTCGAGGCGCCGCAACCCCGCCAAGGCCGCCGCCGCATGCACGGGCCGCAGGTAGGGGTCGACGTCCATGAGGTGACGGATCCAGTCCTCGAGGCCCCGGGGCACCTCGATCCGGGGCACGTACGGAACCGTGTCGCCGCTCAGGTGGGCCCCCAGGGCGGTGTCGAGATCGGTCGTGAGCACCGGAGGCCGACCCGTGACCATGCGGAAGGCCAAGCAGCCCACGGCATACAGGTCGGTGGCGGGCCCGATCTCGTGGGCGCGTCCGTCGATCTGCTCGGGCGCCATGCTGGCCGGCGTGCCCGCCCGGTTGGTGCGGACACCGGCGAGGGTGGCGATGCCGAAGTCCGCGAGCTTGTACCCGGGGCGTCGGTCGGAGGCGGTGCAGCGCACCACGTTGCCCAGCTTCACGTCGCGATGCACTACCCCGCTGGCGTGGGCCCGGGCGAGGCCCGACAGGCAGGTCTCCAGCACCCCCTGGACGCCCCTCCAGCTGTCGAAGACGTGCCCGTCCGCGGCCCCCCCGCTCGCCCACTCCAGCACCAAGTAGGGCGTGCCTGCGGGCAGGTCCGCCATCGGCTCTTGCAGCCGCCCGCCATCGAGCACCATCAAGATGTCGGGGTGAACCAGGCTCGCCTGGACCCGCAGCTCCCGGTCGAAGGCCTCGGCCCGATGGTTGCCCCGATCGAAGGCCTTGACGGCGACCAGCTCGCCGGTGGCACGGTGCACCCCCCGCCGCACGTGGGCCGTGGCCCCGCGCCCCACCACATCACCGACGTCGAAGGCGCTGAGGGGGTCGGCCATGGCTCAGACGTCGCCGCGCAAGGAAGGGACGAGCTCGGTGGCGATCGGGTCGGACGCGTCGACCAGCCGCAACGCCTCGGCGAACAAGTTGGACGCCTGCTTGCTCTGCCCCTGGTCGAGGGCCAGCTTCCCCTGGAAGGCCTTGCTTCGCGCCACGTGGGGATGCACGGCGGTGCCGAAGGCGTCCACGAAGCAGCGCACCGCTTGGTCCAACATCTTCCCTGCGGCCTCCGGACGGGCCTCGAGGAAGAGCACTCCGAGGTTGTGCAGCGCCACGCCCGCCTGCTCGCACTGCTGCGCGTCGGGCTTCTGAATCGGGCCCAGCACCTCCACGACCCGCTGGAAGCACCCCTTGGCCTCGTCGCGCCGGTCCATGCGCCGCAAGGCCTCCCCACGACCGTTGTGGGCCCGCACGGCCGCATCGGGTCGTTGGGCCGCCTGGGCCACCGACAGCTGCTGCAAGAAGCAGGACTCGGCCTGGCGGAGCTCGCCGACGTCGAGGTAGGCCTGCCCGAGCGCCTCGATGCTGGGGAGCTGCTGCGCCATGGTCGGTGCGTCGCGCCAAGCGGCCTCTAGCAGCGGAAGCGCCGATGCCGCACGGCCCGACAGCACCCGGGCCACTCCGACATCGTGCCGGCGCAAGAACAGCTCCTCGGGATCCGCCGTCTCCGCCAGCCGGAGCGCCTCTTCGAGGTCCTCGCGGCCGCTGGCATCCCCGGCGCGATCCCGCACCGCGCCCCGCCCGGCGAGGGCCCGGCTGCGCTGCTGGTCGTCGGCCGAGGCTCCCACGGCATCGTCGTACGCCTGAATGGCCTTGCGCAGATCCCCTTGCGACGCCTGGACAGCGCCGTCTCCCATCCGTCGTTCCCAGCTCGACACCGGACCTCCTGTCAGCGCCGTAGCCTACCGCGGGGATGCCTCAGTCGATCGCCCGCATCGCAAAGCGCCGCACGGCAATGCCCAGGGCCACCAGCCCCGCGGCCCCCACACACAGCACCCCATCGGCCATCAGGTACATCAGCGACAAGCTCGCGCTGAGCCCCGCGGGGTTGCCGTCCATGCCCGCGAACTTGACGTAGTCGGCCATCAGCACCGCGCCGAGGACGGCAAACCCGAGCACACCAAGGGCGCCGAGCCATACCAGTGCCGTTCCGCAGCCCTTGGGCACTAGACGAAGGCCGAGAGGCCGGTGATCTGTCGGCCGACGATGAGGGTGTTCATCTCGTGGGTCCCCTCGTACGAGTACACGGCCTCGGCATCGGCGAAGAGCTTGGCCACTCCGTGCTCCACGAGGATGCCGTTGCCCCCCAGGACCTCGCGGGCCAGGCTCACCACCTGCCGCATCTTCTGGGCGCACGTGCGCTTGGCCAAGGCGGCCTGGGGCCCGTCGAACTGCCCCGTCTGCACCCGGCGAGCCGCCTGCATCAGCAGGCACTGCATCGCCGTGATCTCTGCCAGCATCGTCACCAGCTTGTCCTGCACGAGCTGGAATCCAGCGATGGGCCGACCGAACTGCTGCCGCTCCATGGTGTAGCGATGGGCCGCCTCGTAGGCCCCCATGGCAATGCCGCACGCCTCCCAGGCCACGGCGTAGCGGCCCATACCCAGGGTGGCGGCCACTTGGCCGAAGGACCTCAGACCCGGCAGGCGGGCCGACTCGGGCACCACCACGTCGAGGCGCATGACCACGTTCTCCACGCTGCGCTTGGCGATCTTGTCTTCGATGCGCGTGAGCACCACGTCGTCCTGCCCAGGTTCCACGAGGAAACCCAGCACCTCTCCCTCCTCCCCCCGAGCGATGACCACGAGCACGTCGGCGATGGTCGCATTCCCAGCCCACTTCTTCTCTCCCTGCAGGCGCCAGCCAGCGCCCTCTCGGGTGGCCGTGCACGTGAGGCCTCGGGAGGCATCGCTGCCCACCAGCGGCTCGGAGAGCGCGAAGGAGCCGATCGCCTCGAAGCCCACCATCGGGTCCAGCCAGCGGTCGCGCTGGGCATCGGACCCGAAGGACGCGATGCACGACATCGCGAGGCCCCAGTGCACGGCGAAGAAGCTGGCCATCGATGGATCGACACGCCCCAGCTCGAGCTTCACCAGCCCCATCAACAGCGGGTCCGTCGGGGGCCACTGATAGCCCTCGGGCGCCAAGTGGGCGCGGGCAAAGGTGCCGAAGTGAGGAATCACCTCCCGAGGGAAGACACCGTCCATCCACGCTCGATCCGCCACCGGCACCACGTGCTCGCGCAGCATCCGAGACAGGGCGCGCCAAGCCTTTCGCTGCGAGGCGCTCAGGCCCTCGAACACGCCGAAGAAGTCGACGGGATCCAGATCGACGAAGTGGGAGTCGGACATGAGGTCTCCTCGAGGCCTCGGCCCGCTAACGCATCCTCCCTTCCCCAGGTCGCTCCACGATTCCCTAAGTCCCTCCTAGACGCGGGGCAGACGATGACGACGTGGCTAGCAATAGGAGTGTTCATGGGGATGGCATCCGCAGGCGAAGCCTGGCAGGTCGACGGCGAGAGCGACATCCGCATCGTGGACGACCGGGTCATGGGAGGGGTCTCGCTGAGCCGGATCGAGGACGCCGACGAGGGCTTCGTGTACACCGGCACCCTGTCGAGAGACCAGGGCGGCGGCTTTGCCAGCATGCGCATCACCGATCGTGGCATGAACGTGGCAGGCCACGAAGGCATCGAGCTCGTCGTGAAGGGCGACGGTCGCCACTACCAGCTCACCGCCCAGCGCTCGGACGTCCGACTCCGCGCCGGCTCGTACCGCACCACCTTCGAGGCCCCCGACACTTGGACGACCCTTCGCCTGCCCTTCGCCGCGTTCGGCGCGATGCAGATGGGCCAGGATGTGGTCGGCGCACCGAGCCTCGACGGGGACCTGACCGCCATCGACTCGCTGGGCGTCCTGCTCACGGACGGGCCCGAGGGCGTCTTCCGCCTGGAGGTGCGCTCCATGCGTCCCTACGGAGAGGCTCGCGAACGCACGGGGGACCCTCGGGCAGTGGTGGCCCGATTGACCCAGGCGATCGAGACCGGGGTGCCCCGCTACAACGCTGGAGACGAGGCGGGCTGCCGAGAGGCCTACGAGGCCGTTCTCCGCGATCTCGTCGAGAGCCCCGAGCTCACCGAGGGGGAGCGAGCACTGGCCCGTCGTGCGATCGATCAGGCCGCCCCTCTCCCGAACGACCGGGCGGCCTGGCGGCTGCGCTACGGCATCGACGCCCTCCTGGCGGGCCTGCTCCGCGGCACCGAGGCATCGCCCGACCCAAACGCCCCCTAATTCCTCGTCTTCGGTCGAATCCGAGAAAAAAGGATCGATGGTGTGTCGATCCAGGCCAACGTCGCTCGTCCTCGGGGTGAAGGACGCAACGACGCGTCCTCGAACCGCGAGGAACCGACCCATGGCCTACACCGACCTCTCCTTCTGCTGGCACGGCATCGTCACCCCCGACACCGCGGCCGCCCGCGCCTTCTACACCGAGGCCCTGGGCTGGTCCGCCAACGACATGCCCATGGGCGAAGGCACCGCCACGATGCTCGACCCGGGCGACGGGGTGCCCCGCGCCCATCTCACGGCGCCCCCCGAGGCGGGCATCCCCGCCCACTGGGACAGCTACCTGCGCGTCGCCGACGTCGACGCCGCCACCCGCAAGGCCGTCGAGCACGGCGGCGCCATGCTGGTGCAGCCCACCGACATCGCCCCGGGACGCTTCTCCGTGGTCACGAGCCCGTCCGGGGCCACCGTCTCGCTGTTCCACGAGGCCAACCCCGAGTCCACCGACGCCCCGAGCGGCTCGGGCATCCACTGGACCGAACTTCACTCCCACGAGCTCCAGGCTGATCTGGACTGGCTCCGCGCCACGTTCGGGATCACCACCGAGGTCATGGACATGCCCACCGGCCCCTACCACCTGCTGCGTCAGGGAGAGCGCATGATCGGCGGCGCCTTGGCGGCCCAGAACGCCGAAGCGCCATCCATGTGGCTCGTGTGGCTCGCCGTGGAGGACGTGGACAACACGGCCGCAAAGGTGCGGGCTTCCGGTGGTTCCGTGCTCGGTGAGAGGATGGACGCCCCCGGCGTCGGCGCCATGTACATCGCCGCCGACCCCACCGGTGGCGTGTTCGGCATCATCCAACCCGCCACCGCCTGAAAGGAGCTCCCCATGCAGTACATCGCACTCATCTACGACGTCGAAGACCGCCCCCAGAACCCCAACGAGTTTCAGGAGATGATGCAGGGCTACTTCGCGTTCAACGACCACACGAAGACCGAAGGCTCCTACGTCGGCGGCGACGCCCTGCAGCCCACGGCCACCGCGACCACCGTGCGGGTGCGGGATGGCGAGACCCTCCTCAGCGACGGCCCGTTCGCCGAGACGCGGGAAGCCCTCGGCGGCTTCTACCTGCTGGAGTGTCGCGACCTGGATCATGCCGTGGAGCTCGCCTCCCGCATCCCGGGCGCGCACACCGGCTGCGTCGAAGTGCGTCCCGTGATGCAGATTCCCGGCGACGGGTGAGCGTCGAGCGCGCCATCGAGCGCCTGGTCCGCGACGAGTCGGGCCGGGTGCTCGCGACCCTGGTGCGCATCACCGGGGACTTCGGTCTGGCGGAGGAGGTCGTGCAGGAGGCCCTGATCACCGCCCTCCGCCGCTGGCCCGAGACCGGGGTGCCCGCCAGCCCTCGGGCGTGGGTGATCACCACCGCGAAGAACCTCGCCATCGACCGCGTGCGCCGGCAGCGCCGCTTCGACGAGCGCTCCCGGGTGCTCGGGGAGCTCGCGGCCCTGCGCGCCCCCGCGAACCCGGAGGAGGCCATGAGCGCCTACCCCGACGACCGACTGCGGCTGCTCTTCACTTGCTGCCATCCCGCCCTGGCCATGCCGGCGCGGGTCGCCCTGACCCTCCGAACCATCGGAGGGCTGACGTCCGGCGAGATCGCCCGGGCATTCCTGGTGCCGAGGGCCACGATGCAGCAGCGGGTCGTGCGGGCCAAGAAGAAGATCCAGGCCGCCGGCATTCCCTACGCCATCCCCGACCCCGCCCACCTCGAGGAGCGGCTCGAGGGCGTGCTGGCCGTCGTCTACCTCATCTTCAACGAGGGCTACGCGCCGACCGAAGGGGACGAAGGGCTCCGGGTCGACCTCGCCGAGGAGGCCATTCACCTGGCCCGGGTCCTCCACGACCTGCGGCCGAACCACCGGGAGATCACCGGCCTGCTGGCCCTGATGCTCCTCCACCACGGCCGACGGCACGCCCGCTTCGACGACGGCGACGTCGTGCTGCTCGAGGATCAGGACCGGTCCCGCTGGGACCACGACGCCATGGCGGAGGGCCAGCAGCTGGCCGCAGCGGCGGTCACCGGACCCCCGGGTCCGTACGGGCTGCAGGCCGCCATCGCCGCCCTCCACAGCGAAGCGCCGGACTGGGAGGCCACCGACTGGCCGCAGATCGAGCAGCTCTACCGCATCCTGCGGGTGCAGGTCCCCTCTCCCGTGGTCGCCATGAACCACGCGGTCGCCGTCGCCATGGGCCACGGACCGGCCGCAGGGTTGGCCATGCTCGAGCCCCTCGAGGCCGCCCTCGCCGAGCACCACCTCTTCCACAGCGCGCGGGGGGCCCTGTTGCTGCGGGCCAGCCGGCCCGAGGATGCGCTCGCCGCCTACGAGAAGGCGCTGGAGCGGGTGGGCAATGGACCTGAGCGCCGCTTCCTGGAGGGCCGCATACGAGCGCTCTCGACGTAGGGCCGACTTGACGCAAGACCGCGCGCTCGCCGAACGTTTGCGCCAAGAGGAGCCATCATGGGGATGATTGGGAAGTTCGTGGCAGCGGCGTACCTGCTCGGGGCGATGTGCCTCGTGGTCCTGTTCACCTTCTCCGCCCGGGCGCCCGGCGAGGTCGTGGGCATGTCGCAGGTCAACGGACGCTGCAGCCGGAACTCGTTCAGCCAGTGCACCCACTTCAACGCCATCGTGCAGTACCGAGGCGAAGGCAAGGTTCACCAGGTTCCGGCCCCCGCTGGTCGCGTGCGAGGCGAGAACCACCCCAAGCGGCTCGCCACCCGGAAGGTGGGGGATCGGGTCACCGTCTTCTACAGCCGGGAGCGGCCCGAGTACGGCACGGTGGTCGGGCAAGGCATCATCTGGTTCGCCCTGTGTCTGCTCGGCATCCCCTTCGTCTACCTAGGGGCGATCCTCGTGCTGCCCAAGCCTGCCGAAGACGGTCCCACCTGAAGGAGCCCGATGTCGACCTTGATCCTCGATGCGCGCAAGGCGTCCGCCACCACCTGGCCCGCGGGGTCCCATCGAGCCGACCTCGAGCGGGACCTGTCGACGCCCGCCGACCCCGCGAACGGCGGGCGTCATCCCCTCCCCGCCCTGAACGCCTGGCGGGCCATCCTCGGCCGCTGGGGCATCACCCCCGACAGGGATGTGGTCGTCACCGACGACCTCCACGGGGGCCTCGCCGCCGCTCGGTGCTGGTGGATGCTGCGCGCCGTAGGCCACGCTCGGGTGCGTGTCGTGCCGCTGGCGGAGCTGGACGTCCCCATGACCGACATCCCCACCCCGAAGGCCCCCGTCGCGCCGTACCCAGACCCCGGTGCGTGGGGCTGGCCGACGGTGGGCATCGAGGAGGTCGAGCGACGCCGCACCGACCCGACCTGGCGCGTCGTCGACGCCCGGGCCGCGGAGCGCTTCCGCGGCGACACCGAGCCCCTCGACCCCGTGGCCGGCCACATCCCCGGCGCCGTAAACGTGCCGTGGGGGGAGACCGTCGAGCTTGAGGTGGCCCGGGAGCGGCTGGCGGCCGCCCTGGGCGACACGCCCGCAGAGCGGGTCATCGTGCACTGCGGATCCGGCGTGACCGCCTGCCACACCCTCCTCCAGCTCGACCGCCTCGGGATGGGAGCCCCAGCACTGTACGTGGGGTCGTGGAGCGAGTGGTGCAGGCAGAACCGGCCCGTCGGGAAAGGGCCGACGTAGCACGGACGTCATTTTCTTCAGAATGAATTGAAGCAAGTGAAATTCATGACTACGCTCCAAGGCATGGAGGTGGTCGGTGGACGTTCCCCTAGAGATCCAGGCCCTGGAGAAGATGGCTGAGAGAGAGGCTCGCTCCGTGCGTATGGTCACCCGCTGGTTCGTGGCCGTGCTGGTCCTCGCGACGGTCGGGTTGGCGGTCATCACGCCGTTCCTGGCCTTCCCGCCCCTCCTCCTCCTCGCCGGGGTGTGGGCCACGATGCTGTGGTGGAACGAGCGACGCACGACCCGGCTGGTCCACCTGCTCAAGCCCCGGCTGCAGCACCCGATGGCCGGGCGGGCCGAGCGCCTGGTGAAGGCCCTGGAGAACCACGTGGAGATCGACGTCGACCTGGCACCCCAGCTGGGCCGCCTAGAGGACATGCTCCATCGCCTGGAGGACGCCCCGATCGACGACGCGGTGCTCCACCACGCAGCTCAGGTCGGACAGCAGCTGGCCCTGCTGGAGCGCATGGCCCACGACGTGGAGCGAGAGCAGGCCCACGGCACGGCGATTCGCGACCTCGCCCGACGCGACGCGGCCCGGCGGGAGGTTGCGGGCTGGTGAGGGCTACCACGACGCGGCTGCGACCTCGTCCCGCTGCGCCGTCGACACCCACCCCATCCCGAGGGCGTGCTCCGCGAAGTCAATGCTGACCCCCCGGACATAGGGCACCCCGGACGCCAGAATGGCCTTCCCGTGCCCATCGGCCTCTAGGTCCCGTGGGGTGTCTCGTTCGGGGTCGACGTCCCGGAGGTACACGGCCTGGATTCGAGCCCCGTGCCGGCCCACGGCCTCGGCGTACAGCACCGCGTCGTGCTGGCCCGTGTCGCCCAGCAGCACCACCGGCAGGTGGGGGTAGCGGGCCATCACCTCCTCGATGCGGTCGAGCTTGTGGCCGTGGCCCTGGGTCTTGAGGATCTTGGTGGCGTCCAGGCCCACATCCCGGAGCAGGATGGGGGCGTCGGGCACACCGTGAAGCGCGAAGAAGTCCTCCAGCAGGTCGTAGAGGTTGCGCGGAGAGCTGGAGACGAACGCCAAGGGGTTCCGGGGTGCGCCGCCGTCTGGCCCGGTCGCCAACGCGGTGTACAGCGCGGCGATGCCAGGCAGCGCCGTGCGGTAGCGAGCGCTCTTCCCAAACGAATGCCAGGCCATCCGCAGCGCCGAGGTCGCGCCAGTGTGGAGCACGGTGTCGTCCACGTCGCTCAGCACGAGCCGCTCGGCGTCGTTCCCCGGCACGAGCACCCGGTGCACGGCCTCCACCCCCTCCGCGGTGGCGTGCACGTCACACCACGCCAAGCTCGGTCCTGGGGGCACCGCAGGCAGGATGGCCTCGTAGTCGCCTTCCTCGTCGGTGATCGCAACGACCTCGTGCTCCCCGAAGCGAAGCCTCACCTCCACGCCGGGCACCTCCCGGGTGTTCCAGCGCTGGTAGGTCTGCCCCACGTGGTGCCACCACCGATCGGCCACCTGACTCGGGCCGGGCGTGTCGCTGGCCAGCAGACGACCCCGCACCTCGAGCCCAGCGACGGTCCCGAAGCTCCGGTACGGCACCAGGCACCGCGGCTGATCCAGGCCCAGCCTGGCCCACAGCCGGGCGACCCTCGGCTCCAGGCCACCCTCCGCCCCCATCAGGGCCCGGTGCAGGGCAGAGACGTCGGGGGGTGGGTCGTCGGCCATGGGCAGCTCCGTTCGAGGTCATGGTCCCACACGGAGCAAGCCACGACGCCGGCCGAGGCCTTCGCTCGGGTCCAGTCCATGAACATATTCATGTATTTTATGCAGCACTACTCATGGATCAGCCTGCATCTTTGGGCCCGTCTTTGCATCTTTAGTTCGCCTTTTGCCTTACTTTCTGAAGAAAGGATTCGGCAACGACTGGCACACACGGAGACGCATATTATGATCCGTCCCCTTCCCCCCCAGGCTCGCTCCCGCCCCATGGGCGTCATGGAGTTCCCGTGCGGATCACCGTCGACAAGATCGCTAGCTCTGCCCGCCACGTCGTGCCCCGCCCCACCGTCGTGCTGGGGTCCGAGATCCGCGCGAAAGCAGGTGCGGTGCTGGTCGTGAAGGTGCTCGACGAGAAGCACACCTACAACCAACTCGAGGACGCCCACGGACGCCTGCGCACCGTGCATCGAGGCGACTGCGTCGTTGGGGTGTTGGGCCGCCGGGACGCCCTGCGGGGCTACGCGGGCGACGTGCCCTCGTCCGTGAAGGTCGGCGACATCCTGCACCTGCTCAACCTCGGAGGGGTGATCGGCCGCTGCACGTCTGCCAGCGATGACGTGGGTGCGCCAGCCCGCGTGCAGGTTCTCGGCTGCGTGCTCGCGGTCGACGGCGGCCGTCAGGGGGAGCCCGCGCTGATCCACCCCGGGCCCGTGGCCGGCTCGGACACCCTCGACCCGCTGCCTCCCCTCGTGATCCTGGCCGGCACCTGCATGCACGCGGGCAAGACCGCTGCCGCCTGCGCCCTGGTCCGCGCCGCTGCCTCCCGCGGGCTGCGGGTCGGCGCCGCCAAGCTCACCGGTGTCGCCCTGCGGCGGGACACCTTGGAGATGGAGGACCACGGCGCGGTGGCGGTGGCCAGCTTCGCCGACGCGGGGCTGCCCTCCACGGCGGGAGAGGCCGGCGTGGTGCACGTCGCCCGGGGGGTGCTCAACGAGGTGGCGCGGGCCCACGTCGATCTGATCATCGCCGAGCTGGGCGACGGCCTCCTCGGCACCTACGGCGTGCGGGAGATCCTCGCCGACGAGGCCGTGCGCCGCGCGACCTCCGGCCTGGTGGTCTCCGCCAACGACCCGGTCGCCGCGTGGGGAGCCCACCAGCTCGTGCTCGGCATCGGCCACACGGTCACCTGCTTCACGGGACCCGCCACCGACAACGCGTCCGGCTGCCTGTCCATCGAGGGCTCCACGGGGGTGGCCGCGTTCAACGCCCGCAGCGCCCCAGGCGCCCTGGCCGACCACGTCCTCGGGCACCTCGGCCTCCAGGTGTCGACCCTCGCGCTGGCGGCGCTCTGATGCGGGTCGGGATCGTCGGTGCCACCGGCTACGTGGGGCGAGAGCTGCTTCGCTGGGTCGCCCTGCACCCCCTCCTGGAGCTGGCGGCCGCCGTGAGCACGAGCCAGGCCGGTCGACGGGTCTGCGAGGTCGTTCCTGCCCTGCTCGGCATCGTGGAGCACGTTCTCGTGCCCTTCGACGCCGCCGCCCTGAGCCAGCTCGACGTGGTGTTCCTGGCCACCCCCCATGGCGCCGCCGCCCCCCTGGCCGAGGCGCTGCGCAACGCGCCCTGCATCGTGGACTGCTCGGCCGACCACCGCCACGCCGATGGCTGGGTGTACGGACAGCCCGAGTGGTGCCAGACGCTGCCCGGGGCCGACCGCATCGCCGCCCCCGGCTGCTTCGCCACCGCCATGGAGCTCGCCCTCGCGCCCCTCGTGCAGGCAGGCAGGGTCGCCGGACCCGCCATGGTCACCGCCGCCACCGGGTCCACGGGCTCGGGCGCGTCGCCTTCCTTGGCCACCCACCATCCTCTGCGGGCCACCAACCTCAAGGCCTACAAGGTGCTCGCCCACCAGCACGTGCCCGAGGTGCGCACCTTCCTCGGCGGGCTCGGCGCGGCCCCGGCGCTGCACTTCGTGCCCGTCTCGGCGCCCATCGACCGGGGCATCTTCGCCAGCGTGCTCGTGCCCGTCACCGGGAACGCAGCACAGACCATGCACGACGCCTACCGGTCCGCCCCCCTCGTCCGGCTGCGACAGGGCTCGCCAGAGCTCCGCCATGTGCGGGGCACCGCCTTCGCCGATCTCGCCGTGCACCAGCAGGACGGCGTCGCCTCCGTCTTGGTCGCCATCGACAACCTGGGCAAGGGAGCCGCCACCCAAGCGCTCCAAGCCTTCCATCGGGCCGCTGGGCTGCGCGAGGACCTCGGTCTGCGCCTCCCGGCCGCCACCCCATGAAGCAAGAGGTCCCCATGTCGCTCTTCGACACCCTCGGCGGCGCCAAGCTACCCCTGACCATCGTCTCGGGTGAAGGCGCCCGCCTCTACGACAGCGACGGCACCCCCTGGTGGGACTTCTACGGTGGCCACGCCGTGAGCCTGCTCGGGCAGGGGCACCCCCGCTGGGTCGAGGCCATCGCCACCCAGGCCACCACCCTGTCGTTCGTCACCACCCTCGTCGATGTGCCGGTGCGCACCCGTGCGGCGGCGAAGCTCGCAGCCTTCACGGGGATGGATCAGGTCTTCTTCGTCAACTCGGGGGCAGAGGCCAACGAGGCCGCCCTCAAGCTTGCCCGCAAGGCCACCGGCCGCTCCAAGGTCGTCGCCATGGAGCTGGGCTTCCATGGCCGCACCGCCGGGGCCGTCGGCGTCACCCACCGCTACCGGGACCAGCACCAGCCCGCCCACGGCGACGTGCGCTTCGTCCCCTTCGGCGACCTCGACGCCCTCGAGCTCGCCCTCGACCAGCGCGTGGCGGCGGTGATCTGCGAGCCGGTGCAGGGCATGGCGGGGGTGGTGCTCCCTCCGGCCGGGTGGCTCGCGGAGGTGCAGCGGAGGGCCCACGCCAATGGCTCGCTGTTGATCTGCGACGAGGTCCAGTGCGGCATGGGTCGCCTCGGCGTGCCCCTGGCCAGCCACCTCGCAGGGGTGAGCCCCGATCTGGCGACCCTGGGCAAAGGCCTGGGCAACGGCTTCCCCGTCGCGGCATGCCTGATCTCCGACGCCGTCGCCGCCACGGCCCAGCCCGGGGAGCACGGCACGACCTTCGGCGGGGCCCCCCTGGCCGCCGCCGCGGTGGCCGCCACCCTCGACATCATCGAAGAGGAGCACGTCCTCGAGACGGCCCTCGCCCTCGGGGAGCACATGCTCCAGACCCTGGGATCCGTGCCCGGGGTGGTGGAGGCCCGAGGGGGCGGCGCCTGGGTCGGGGTGGTGCTCGAGGGCCCCGCGTCTCCGGTCGCGGCCCGGCTCCGCACCCACGGGTTCCTCGTGGGCACCTCGTCGGACCCCGCCGTCCTGCGGCTCGCCCCCCCGGCCACCATGCCCCTGCACGCCGTCGACCAGCTGGCCGAGGCCTTGGGCCAGGTCCTGCGCAGCCTCGAGCGGCGGAAGGGGGCGGCATGAACCTCCTCGACGGCACGGAGCCCGGCGCCGCCGGCGTGCTCGCCCTCGCCCAGCGGGCCCTCGCCCTTCAGGCCGGAGCCGCCCCCCAGCGCACGGTGGGCAAGCGCCTCGGCGCGGTCTTCTTCAACCCCTCCCTGCGCACCCGCACCAGCATGGAGGCCGCCTGCGCCCTGCTCGGCATCCACCCCATCGGCATCCACCCCGGCGACGATGCCTGGGCCTGGGAGTTCGAGCGGGGGGCGGTGATGGACGGAGCCCGCGCCGAGCACATCGACGAGAGCGTGGCTGTGCTGGCGTCCTACGTCGACATCCTGGCGGTTCGCAGCTTCGCTCGGCTCGTCGACGCCGAAGAGGACCGCGCCGACCCGGTCCTCCACGGGTTCGTGCAGCGTTCCTCGGTGCCCGTCGTCAACATGGAGTCGGCCCGCTGGCACCCCCTGCAGGGCCTGGCCGACACCGCCACGTGGCTGGGCCACTTCGGCCCAGAGCTACGGGGACGCAAGCTCGTGCTCACCTGGGCCCCCCACCCTCGCGCCCTGCCCGCCGCGGTGCCGAACCAGGTGCTGCTCTCGGCCGCTCTGCAGGGCATGGACGTCACCGTCGCCCACCCCGAGGGATTCGACCTCGACCCCGAGGTCATGGCCCGCGCCACCGGCCTCGCTGCCGCCGCCGGAGGGCAGGTCTCGGTGAGCCACGACCGAGACGCCCGCCGCGACGCCGAGGTCATCGTCGCCAAGTCGTGGTCCGGCTGGTCCGGCTACGGCGACCGAGAGGCCGAGGCCACCCGCCGCGCCGCCGCACGCCACTGGCGGGTGGAGGCCGAGGACCTGGGCCACGCCGGCTTCATGCACTGCCTCCCCGTCCGTCGCAACGTGGTCGTCGCCGATGCGGTGCTCGACGGGCCGAACGCCTGGGTGCAGGAGGAGGCCGCCCTCCGGCTGTGGACCGCCGCCGCCGCCCTCGAGGCCATCGTGGGAGGTGCCGGATGGGCACGCTGATCGGTCTGCACGAGGCCCTCGCCGGCGCGGCCTCCCTGCAGGGCACCGCGGTGGTGGTCAAGGCTGGAGGGGAGCTGCTGCAGCAAGGGCCCTGGGTCGACGCCCTGGCCATCGACCTCGTCGCCCTGACCCGTCTCGGGGTGCAGGTGGTCCTCGTGCACGGGGGTGGCCCCCAGCTCGACGCAGCCGCCGACGCCCTCGACCTTCCCCGCCACAAGATCGCTGGGCGGCGCATCACCTCCCCCGAGGTGATCGACCTGGCCATCCGGACCTGGGCCGGCACCCTCTCCGCCCAGTGGGTGCAAGCCCTGCAGCGGCATGGAGCCCCCGCGGTGGGGCTGGCGGGCTTCGCCGGGGAGCTGCTCTCCGCCGCGCGGCGCCCTCCCGCCATGGTCACCGACGACGACGGGGCACGGAAGTCGGTCGACTACGGCGAGGTGGGCGACGTGACCGGCGTGAACACGGGCCTGCTCAGCGCCGTGCTGGGCCACGCCATCCCCGTGGTCAGTCCCTTGGCGGCGGGGCCGAATGGCACCGTGCTCAATGTCAACGCCGACACCGTGGCCGCCGAGCTCGCGGTCGCCCTGGGTGCCCGCTCTCTCGTGCTGCTCACCCAGGCCCCCGGCATCCTCACCGACCCCAGCGACCCGAGCACCGTGCAGGCGCGGGTCGATCTGGCGGCGTGCGCCGAGCTGGCGTCCCAGGGCGCGCTGCAGGGGGGCATGCGGCCCAAGGTCGACGCCATCCGCCGCGCCCTCGACGGCGGGGTGTCTCGGGCCCATGTGATCGACGGTCGCCTGCCGGGGGTGCTGCTCGAGGAGCTGCTCACCTACGAGGGCCGCGGCACCCTGGTCGTGCCATGAGCAGGCCCTAGGCGTTGCCCTGCTCCTGGAGCACCCGTCGCGCCTTGGCCACCGTCTTCTGCTTCTTGAGCGCCTTGAGCCAGCGCGCCTGTTCGGGGTCCGTGATGTGCACACACGCGCTCTGAAGCTTGACGAGTATTTGGGCATCGCCACTGAAGAGCGCCTCGTAGGACGTCAGCAGCAGCTCGAGGTGCTGTGCGAGCTCTCGACGACGGGTCGCGCCATCCGGGTGCTCGGGGGCATCCCCTCGGATCCGCTCGAACAGCCGCGGGTCGGCCATCGCCCCGCGCCCGAGCATCAGGCCTGCGGCTCCGGTCCGAGCCAGCACCCGGTCGGCGTCGACTTTGGTGGCGATGTCCCCGTTGGCGATCACCGGCACGGTCGATGCCGCCACGAGCTCCCGGGTCAACTCGTGGTCCGCGACCCCCTTGTACTTCTGCTTCACGGTGCGGCTGTGCACCACCACGAAGTCGACGCCAGCGGCCTCGAAGGCGGGCCACACCTCGAAGATCTGCCTCGCGTCATCGATCCCGGTGCGCGTCTTCACCGACAGCGACCCGGGTACGATCCCCCGCAGCTCCCGCAGCATCGGCTCCACGGTCTCCGGGGCTCGGAACATCCCGCCCCCGGCCAGCACCGACGTCATCCGGCCCCAAGGGCAGCCCATGTTCACGTTGATGTGCTGCACCCCACGCTCCACGAGGTCGCGGGTCGCCCGCACCACCCCCTCGTCGGCCGAGCCGATCACCTGCACCACCAGGGGAATGCCCGGCACCGCGGTGGTGGCCTCGGTGAAGTCGGCGGGGGTCACGATCTGGGAGGACTTGGGACGCACCCGCACGAACTCGGTGAACAGCACGTCGGGCTTCACGGTCGCGCCGAACACCCCGCGCAGGCCTCGGTTGGTGAGGCCCTGCATGGGTGCCAGGAGCAGGGGGCAGGGATGGGCTCCCCACGGCAGACGGGTCGATGGCAAAAGCGGCGAGCTCAGTCGTGGAGGGGGAGGGGTGCACCGGGAACACGTTGGCGTCGAACCCAAACGTCGAGCTTGTGGCGCGGTCGCATGGATGCAGCGCGTAGCCTGTTCCAAAAGGCAGGCCCAAGGTGAACGTCAAGACGCCGTTGCGCGCCAACGCGGGCCGTACGAGAAAGGTGGAGCTCCGGCGAGGACGATGTCGCAGAATGCCTCGTCGCCACATTGGGATGGGGCCCCGGTCGAGGGCCTGCCCCGTGAGGAGGCGGAGCGATGCCTCCTCCAGGCGGCCACGCTGGGCTACCGCGGGACGCGGATCGACGACCTGACCCTCCGGGTCGCGGGGCGGTGGGGCGATCTGCAGGCAGCCACGCTGGGCGACGAGGACTCGACGCGGAGCTAGCTTTTCCGCTCCGATGGATCGACGCCCACCAGAGGGTCACCGGGCCTATTCGGGCGGCACGAAGCTCACCGGAGGCGTCGGGTCGAAGGCGGCCGCCAGCTTCGCGATGAGCAAGTCCCAGTTCGGCTCCTCTGGAAGCTCGATGGGCGTGCTGACCGGGTCGAGCACGGACTCCTCGATGCACACGCCGCTCTCGACACCGGTGTCGAACACGCGGACCAGCTCCCCTTCGATGCCGGTGCCGAACGGGAAGTACGCGCCGAACTGGGTCCGGCACACGTCCGAGACCGTGGTCGGGCGAGGCATCGGGCCGCGGTTCACCACCGTGCCGATGAGCTGGCTGTTCCAGGCCACGATGGGGTAGCCGGGGCTCACGTAGCAATCGATCTGAGCGCACTCGGACCACTCGATGTACTCGAGCAGTGCCGGCGTGTTGGGGGCGGCGAGGGCAGGGGCGGCCGCCAGCAGGGCGGCGACGGGAAGCAGGGCACGATGCATGGAAGTCTCCTTGGTGCTCCAGCTCCTTAGGAAGGTGCGTCGCAGCTAGAATCCCTCGCAGATCTCACACCAGAAAGAGGTCGAACGGCGGCGGAGGTCGACCCCACCCCCGAGCCACCGCCACGTTCGGCCTCCGCGCCCACCGCCGCGGTTCGAAGCGGCACGCAGAACGGACCACGCATCTCGTCGAGCGGGTCCCGAGCGAACGCCGCAGCGGAGCCACAGGTCCCGCAGCCCCACAGGACGCAAGAGAGCTGAGGTGCCACACACCCCCCGGCAGGAGGCGCGGGTGTTGATCCCGCCGGCCCCCACGGCCATACTCTCGACCCGTCCGAGAGGCCCCACCGATGAAGTTCGAGAAGTACACGCTCAAGGCCCGTGAAGCCATCGCCGACGCCCAGCGCATGGCCGGCAAGCTCGGCAACCCCGAGATCCGCCCCGGACACCTGCTCGCCGCGATGCTCACGCAGGACGATTCGGTCATCCCGAAGATCTGCAACTTCATCGGGGTCTCACAAGATGTGCTCGAGCGCGAGGCGGCCAAGGTCCTCGACTCCTACAGCAAGGTGAGTGGCGGCTCGAAAGCAGGTGTGTCCCGCGAGCTGCAGTCGGTCCTCGACTCGGCAGAGAGCGAGTCCAAGACCTACGGCGACTCCCACATCGCCACCGAGATGTTCATGGTGGGCATCGCCGCCGGCACCTCGAAGACGGGCCTGATGCTCAAAGAGCTCGGCTTCACCCGCGGCAAGCTCCTCGAGGCCATCGAGAGCGTGCGCGGAGGCCAGAAGGTCACCGGCGAAGACCCAGAGTCCCAGTACGAGAGCCTGTCGAAGTACACGGTCGACATGACGGCCGAGGCCATGGAAGGCAAGCTCGACCCGGTCATCGGCCGCGACGAGGAGATCCGTCGCGCCCTCCAGGTGCTCGCGCGCCGCACCAAGAACAACCCGGTGCTCATCGGAGAGGCCGGCGTCGGCAAGACGGCCATCGTCGAAGGCATCGCCCAGCGCATCGCCAACGGCGACGTCCCGGAGTCGCTTCAGGGCAAGCTGGTGCTCTCCCTCGACCTGCCCGCCCTGTTGGCCGGCGCCAAGTACCGCGGCGAGTTCGAAGAGCGGCTCAAGGCCCTGCTCACCGAGATCGAGAACGCTGCGGGCCGCGTCATCCTGTTCATCGACGAGCTCCACACCCTCGTCGGCGCCGGCAAGACCGAAGGCAGCATGGACGCCGGCAACATGCTCAAGCCGGCCCTCGCTCGGGGCAAGCTGCGGGCCATCGGCGCCACCACCCTCGACGAGTACCGCAAGCACCTCGAGAAGGACAAGGCCCTCGAGCGGCGCTTCCAGCCCGTCTTGGTGGAGGAGCCCACGGTCGAGGCCACCATCCAGATCCTTCGCGGCGTGAAGGAGAAGTACGAGGCCCACCACGGCATCAACATCACCGACGAGGCCTGCGTGGCCGCGGCCGTGCTCTCTGACCGCTACATCTCAGACCGTTCCCTGCCCGACAAGGCCATCGACCTCATCGACGAAGCGGCGAGCCGCATCAAGATGGAGATCGAGTCCAAGCCCGTGGAGATCGACCGCCTCGAGCGCAAGATCAGCGGCCTGCAGGTCGAGCTCATCAGCATCAGCAAGGGCCAAGACAAGGACTCGCTGAAGCGAGCCAAGATCGCCCGGGAGCAGGTCGCCGAGTGGCAGGGAGAGCTCGATGAGCTCACCGCCCGCTGGCGCCTGGAGCGCGAGGCCATCGATCGCATCGCCAGCCTCAAGGACCGCATCGACGAGCTCGCCTTCGAGGGCGAGAAAGCCCAGCGCTCAGGCGACTTCGAGCAGGCGAGCCGGATCATCCACGGCGAGATGCCCCAGTGCCGCGCAGAGGTCAAGGCCGCAGCCCAGCGCCTCGCAGAGCTCCAGAGCGATGGCGCCCTGCTCTCCGAGGAGGTCAACGAGGAGAACGTCGCCCAGGTGGTCGCCCGCTGGACGGGCATCCCCGTGAGCAAGCTCAAAGAGTCCGAGCAGCAGAAGCTCATCCACATGGAGGAGAACCTGCACGCCCGGGTCATTGGCCAGGACGAAGCCGTCACCGCCGTCTCCCAGGCCGTCCGCCGGGCCCGTGCCGGCCTTCAGGACCCCAACCGTCCCATCGGTTCCTTTCTCTTCCTCGGCCCCACCGGGGTCGGCAAGACGGAGCTCGCCAAGGCCTTGGCCGAGTTCATGTTCGACGACGAGGCCGCCGTCACCCGTATCGACATGTCGGAGTTCATGGAGAAGCACTCCGTGGCCCGCCTCATCGGGGCCCCTCCCGGCTACGTCGGCTACGACGAGGGAGGCCAGCTCACCGAGGCCGTACGCCGCCGTCCGTACAGCGTGGTGCTCCTCGACGAGATCGAGAAGGCCCACCCCGACGTGTTCAACATCCTGCTGCAGGTCCTCGACGACGGGCACCTCTCCGACAGCAAGGGCCGCCACGTCGACTTCAAGAACACCGTCATCATCATGACGAGCAACATCGGGGCCCACAAGATCTTGGAGGCCGCGGGCGACCGCGCGAAGGCCGTCGCCGCTGTGGAAGCTGCCTTGCTCCACGCGCTGCGGCCCGAGTTCCTCAACCGGATCGACAACCGCATCGTGTTCGATGCCCTGACCCGCCCCAACATGGACCTCATCCTCGACATCCAGCTCAAGCGCGTCCGCCAGCTGCTGGCTGCGCGGGAGATGCAGCTGGAGATCAGCGAGGCCGCCCGCACCGTCATCGCCGACATCGGCTACGACCCGTCCTTCGGGGCGCGGCCGCTCAAGCGGGCCATCACCACGCACCTGCTCAACCCGATGTCCTCGGTCATCGTGGGAGGCGGCTACACCGCGGGCGACACCGTGAAGGTCGACGTCGAAGACAACAGCCTCACCTTCGAGCGCATCCCGGCACCTCCGGAGGGCTCCGAGCCCCAGCCGGGCGCCCCGAAGCAGCTCGAGACCTCCGGGTAGCCCCGCGTGCCCGCCTCCCGCGACGAGCTGCCCTGGCTTCCAGGCGCCCGATACGCCCCCCACAGCCCCCTGGGCGAGGGAGGCACGGCCGTCGTCTTCCGGACGTTCGACTACGAACGCGACGACTGGGTGGCGGTCAAACTGCTTCACAAACGGCAGGCCAAGCTCCCCCGGGCGCGACAGCGCTTCCTCGACGAGGCCCGCGTGCTCATGCGCCTCGACCACCGCAACCTCGTCGATGTCTACGATGTCGTCGGCGAGGCAGCCCGCCCCTTCTTCGTCATGGAGATGGTGGAGGGTGGCTCCCTGATGCAGTGGGTCCGGCAACACGGAGCGATGCCTCCACGCCTCGCCATCGATGCTGCGATTCAGATCTGCAAGGGCGTCGGGGCCGCCCACAAGCAAGGGGTGGTGCACCGCGACCTCAAGCCCCACAACGTGCTGGTCACCCCCAACGGCGTGTGCAAGGTCATCGACTTCGGCATCGCCCAGCTCCCCCGCAACGACGGCAGCACCGACGTCCCCAACGCCATGACGGGCACCAGCGGCATGACCATCAGCGGCACCCTCGGCTACATGGCCCCCGAGCAACGGAAGGACCCCCGCTCGGTCGACCCGCGGACCGACGTGTACGGCATCGGCGCCACCCTCTTCACCCTGCTCACCGGAAAGACGGTGGTGGACTTGTTCATCGCGGAGCGGGAACCCAAGTTGCTCGAGGGCCTACCCGCCCCGGTGGTGCCCGTGCTCCGGAGCGCCACCGCCTACCGGCCCGACGACCGCTACGGGGACGTGAAGGAGCTGGCCCGCGCCCTCTTCTCGATTCGGAACGACCTTCCCGAACTCGATGGCGCCAGCCTCGGGATGCCCGCGGCTCCCCATCCCGAGCCGCCCCAGCGCCCACCCGCCAAGGCGCCAGACGTCGTACCATCCGACACCGGGGCCTTCCGGAGGAAGCCAGCCACCACCCCGCCCACCTCCCTGCGGACCAGCCGCCCCACACCGCCGCGGCTGTCCAATCCCGTCCCACCGCCGCCAGAAGAGCCTCGGCGCAGCATGGGGCCGATCGTCGCGGGCACACTCGTCATCGCCATGGCCCTGTCGAGCGGCGCGGTGGGCGCCGGAGCCTTGTCGGTCCGCTCCGCCGCGTCGGGGGTCAAGTCCGCTCAAGAGGCGCTGTACCGAAGCTTGGACCAGGAGCTGTCCATCGTCGACGACTTGGCCGCCCTCGGAGCCGATGGCGAGGCCCTGGAGCGTCTGTACAAAGAACAGCGCAACGTCGCCGAGGACGCCCGCCCCTGGGTGGCGGCCCGGTACATCGAGGCCCTCGACCGCGACGTCGCCGCCCTTGCGGATCAGAGCACCCGCGACGCGGCCAAGGCGCGGGAGCGCATCGCCCGCATCGGTGCTGCCCGCACGGCCGCCGACCAAGCACAGGCCCTGTGGACGACCCGCGCAGGGTCCGGGTTGGGCCGCCTCTCCGTGCGGCTGGGACTGGCCCCCAAGCCCTGATCCTCAGTGATCGACGGCGCGGGCCTCGCACGGCAGGGGGTGGTCGATCTGCATGGACCACTCAGCGATCAAGCGCATGCGTGTCTTCTGGTCCATGTCCTCCACCGGGATCCCCTCCACCTCGCCTCGCTGCACCGAGCGATGGGTGGGCTGCATGGCCACGGGGACGCCGTCGATCACGAAGTCCAGCCTGCCCCCCGGCTTGGAGCTCCGCACCGCCGCCACGACCGCCTCGGTGGCCGCCGGGTCGAGCAGGAGGAGGAGCCACATGTCCATCATCCCATCGAGCCGGTAGGTGGCCTCCACCACGCCCCCGTTGTTCAGGATCGACGCCCCCTCGAACATCAGGTCGAAGCGCCCGGGCTGCAGCAGCGCATGGGGCAGGGCCGCGTCGACGTCGTCCCGGCCGGTCAGCGTCGTGCGCACGGTGTAGCGGCCCGGCCCGTCGGCGAGGACCTCGGCGGGCAGCCCCACGTCGGCGAGGCGAGCCTCCAGCACGGGCACGGCCTCCTCGCAGGTCTCCACGAGGAGCGCGAGCTCGGGCCCCATCGCCTCACGCCCCTTCAGCCCCATCGAGATCATGCCGGTGTAGAGCACCGCCACGACCACGAACAAGGCCACGGGGGCCGCGAGGATGAGCAAGGCCCATCCGGGCCGAGACTGTTTCAGCAGCGGTTCAATGTCCACGGCGCCCTGGTAATCGATGGGGCCAGGGTCGTGCCTGCCTCCGGGCGTTGCTGTGGCCCCACCGCGAGCCGGCCCGGAAGCCGACGAGAGGTGCTTCCGCGACCTGCTAGGGGGTGTAGGCGTACCAACCGGCGCCGATCATCGTGGCCCCCAGGGCCACCAAGAGCGGCCCCACCACGAGCAACATCACCAAGACCATGCCAGCCACAACCCACCACCGCCTGCCGGTCGGTGGCGGCTCGGTGAGATCTCGGGCCGACGGGATCTGCATCAGCACGGTGGCTGGGGACTTGGCCTTGATCTGGTCTTCTCGTGTGACGAGGCGCCGGATCCGCACCGTCTGCCCATCGTCGCCCTCGATGACCCTCCCCGTGAGTGACCCTCCCTCGACGGAGCTGGGCTCGGGGAATGGCACCGAGCGAGCCCATCGGGAGCACGTCGGCCCCTCCATCGCATCGGACAACGAGGTGAGCTTCTTGGCCAGCTCCTTGGCGGACGGACGGTCCTCCTTCCGGTGCGCGAGGCAGCCCCACAGCAGCTGCCGAAGGGCGTTGCCGCGGATCTTGTCCAACCGGCCACGGAGGTAGGTCTCGTAGGCATCGCGCTCGGCGGCCAGGTTGACCTGCCGCCGAATCTTCACCCCTTCGAAGAAGCGCTCCCCCACCAGCAACCGGTAGGCGGTGGCGCCGAGGGCATAGACGTCGGTGTAGTCCCCGATGGGGGGCTTCTCGTTGAACATCTCGGGGGGAGCGTACCCAGGGGTGAACGGCATGTGACCCGTGGCCGTCAGGGCCTCCCGGCCGAGCTGGGACGTCCGGGCGATGCCGAAGTCCAGCAGCTTGACCTCGCCGTGCTTGGACAAGCGGATGTTCTCGGGCTTCACATCGCGGTGCACGAGGCGCAGCGGCTTGCCCGTGTCTGGGGACGGGGTGACCCAGGCGCAGTGCAGCGCCGCAGCGACCTCCGCCATCGCCTCCACCACGACCCGCGGGGGGAGCAGGCGCTCGCTGTTGCAGCACCGCGACAGGTCGACCCCATCGACGAACTCCGCCACCAGCGCCACGCGGCCGGCCAGGCGCGTGAGCTCGTGCACGCTGATGATGGCGGGGTGATCCAGGGCCCCGAGCATGCGCGCCTCGTCCCGAATGCGCTGAAGGGCTTGGCTTCCCTTCTTCCGCCGGGCCTGCAAGACCTTCACCGCGACCCGCTTGGTGAGACCACCAGCGGAGTGGTTGGCGAGGTACACCTCCCCAAACCCCCCGCGGCCGAGGCACTGGATCATCTCGAAGGTCGCCGCCATGGCGGGACTCTACCCGATCGACGGCTCCGCGCCGATGGCCAAAGGCACGGCCACGGGAGCGCCGCTGCCGAGGGGGACGGGCTGCCCGTGGTCCACCAGCCCGAACAACAGCTCGTCCTGGATCGCGGCCGCCTCTTCCCAGGTGACGAGGGGCAGGGCGACGGCGCCGCCGGCGAAGCGCACGACCACCCGCCCGAGACCGTAGCGGCGAAGCAACCAGCCCTGCACCCGGTCGATGGACTGCAGCTTGTGTCGCTCCAGCATGTCGGTGCGACGGGACCACCAACCCGAGCGGCTCACGACCAGGTCGTCGGTGATGATCCACCCTTGGTGCCGATGATCGAGGGTGGCCAGGCCGAGGAGGACCGGCACGATCAACAACGCGGGGAGCCCCCACCAGCCGAACCACCCGATGATCGCCGCCGCGAGCAGGCCTCCCTGCCACGCCGACCGAAGCCATGCCCGCAAGAGGGCCCTCTTCGCGGGGGGATGAAGCTCGAGGGAGGACACTCCTCCCGCAGCGCCCGGGAGCACGTGCCCCAGCAAGGCGTCGACCTGGTCCTGGTGCACGACGGGCACCCGCGCCACAGCGCGCTGGGTGCCGTCCTGCCCTTCCCGCACCGCGGCCGTCTCCACCTGGATCGACGCCACGCCGAGCAGCATCCGGCGCACCGCGGGCTCGAGGACGCTCACCAGCTGCACCTTGCGGCGCCCCAGCTCCACCCGACGCTTGGTGAACAGCCCTTCTTCCGCCACGAGGATGTCATGGCCCTTCTTGCGAAGGCGGAAGCCCCAGTGCCGGAGCAACGTGCCCGATACGCTCACCATCCACGCCCCCGACACGGCCGCCACGAACAGCGCGACGCCGCCGATGGCCCCAAACGTGCCCGGTAGTCGCTCGATGGCCGTGGGGTCCTGGGTCGTGACGATCTCGAAGATCACCCCCGCAGCCACCGCGATGGCGCCAAAGCGAGCGCCCGTGATCCCGTAAGCGACCAGGTCCAGCGGGCGGGTCTCCACCAGCACCGGCCAATCCGACTCCTCGGTGATCTCCGCGGGACGCCCTCGGGACCGCGCGCCATCCAGCGCGCGGATGAGCTCCTTGGCGGAGGACTCGTCGAGGGCCGATAGCTCCCCTTCGACCTCCCCACCCGAGGCGGTCTCGATGCGCACCTCCACCAAACCCGAGGCCCGGTGGAAGACGTTGCGAACGAGCTCCATGTTCTGGATGCGGTCGGCGCGGAAGACCCGAACCTGACGGTTGAGCAGGCCCGAGCGGATCTCGAGGGCATCCCCGGTGACCCGGTAGCGGAGCGTCAGGTAGTGCACGACGGTGTTGCCGATGCTGCCCATGAACAGCACCGCGAGCAGCATCATGTCGACCACGTCGAACATGGCATCGCCCGGCGCCCCTCCCCCGCTGCCGAACATCAGCGCGAGCACCAGCACCCACGAGCGCCGCAGAAAGGCCCAGGTCCGCGGCAGCAGGTTGACCGCCACCGATGCTCCGTGGAGCGACCGCCACGGTGCCTCAGACGCCATCGTCCGCCGCCGCTTGGCTTCGCTCCACCAGCACGTCCCGAAGGGCCTCCGCGTCGTGGAAGAACAACCCGGGAATCACGCCGTCGGCACCGAGCCCCGACGCCGTGTGCACCTGCACCCGGGCGAGGCCGAGCCACTGCTCGAGGGGCCCTTGCTGGGTGTCGACGTGCTGGATCCGATGGGTAGGGATCGTGGTGATCCGCCGCACCAGCACGCCCCGCGCGATCAGCAGGTCCTCCTCGCGGAGCACATACCCCCAGCGGTCGAAGGCGAGGCTCGGCATCCACACCGCCAGAAAGAACGCCACCAGCGACAGCGTGCCCCCGACCGCCAGCGCACCGTAGACCTGCCACAGCGCGCCCAGGCCGAAGGTGAGCACCCCGATCATCGGCAGCCAGGCAAACGCCAGCCGCGACAAGGCCTGCAGGTGAAAGAGGACGCGCGCCCGAGGCGCGAGCGGGTGGAGCTCCATGACGCTCTCTATCCAGGGAACTCCGCCGTCGAGAATCGGCCGCGGGAAAATCGAATGGAAGGGCGCCCTCAGCGTGCCACGCGCTGTCACGAAGGGTCTGCGGCGCGACGAAAGCGCTTGACCTTTCGTGCCTGGAGCCGAGAAAGAGCCCCAACGGAGCCCCCATGCTCACCTCGCCTCTCACATCCGCCTTCCTCGCAGCCCTGCTCCACGGGGCGGCCCTCTCCGCCACCGTGCGGGACCGTCTCCACGGAGGCGACGCCCTCGAGCAGGTGGCCACCGCCTTCTCCGACGACGTGCTGGCCGATGGCCTACGGGCCCGAGCCCAGGCCGTCGCGACCCCCGAGCTCGCCGCGGAAGCCCTCGATCTGTGGGTGCCCCTCGCCGATGCTGCGGGCCTTCGCGGGGAGCAGCTCGCCCTCGAGGACGCCTCGTTCCGCACCCTACACCCGATGGCCTACACCTCCCTGGCCGCCCACGACGCGTCCCTGGAGCCCGTCCTCGACCGCTTGGACCAGGAGCTCGACGGGGTCCTCGACCGCACCGACGTGGCGGCCCGCACCCAGGGCCGCGTGAAGAGCCTGTACAGCACCTGGCGCAAGATGGAGCGCAAGGGGGTTGCCTTCGACGCCGTCCACGACCGAGTGGCGCTGCGGGTGATCACGGCCACGGAGGTCGAAGCGCGTCAGGTCCTCGCGGCCCTCCACGACCGCTACGACCCCATCGACGGGGCCTTCGACGACTACATCGCGAACCCCAAGCCCAACGGGTATCAGTCCCTGCACACGGCGGTACGCACCCCCTGGGGTGTCGCCGAGTACCAGGTGCGAACCGAGGCGATGCACGCCTCCGCAGAGTCCGGCGACCAGGCCCACTGGCGCTACAAGCTGCTGAGCGCCTAAGGGGTCGTTACCTCGCGGGGCCGTGCCCCAGGACCTGCTCAGCCTCCCCACCCATCGCGCCCTGGCCCGCCTCGCATGGCCCCTGGTGGTGCTCGGCGTCCTGCGGGCCAGCACGCTGTTGGTGGACTCCTGGTTCGTCGGCTTCCTCGGGACCGACGCCCTCGCGGCCATCGCCGGCTGCGCCTTCGCCGTCTGGATCCTCGGCAGCCTCACGGAGCTCGCGGGCACCGGCACGCAGACCCTGATCGCCCAGGCCGTAGGAGGACGCGCGCCCGCCGCCACCTTGCGCCGCATCGGCGCTCAAGGCCTGCTGGTGTCGGTCGCGGTCGCGATCGCGGTGGTGCTCCTGGTGCCGGCGTCGGGCCTGTACTTCGACGCCCTCGGCATCGGGGCCGCCGCTCGACCGCTGGGGATCGCCTACCTCGACGTGTCCCTGCTCGGCGCCGCCACGCTGCTGATCCAGGGGGCCCTCGTCGGGGTGTACCGTGGCATCGGCGACACCCGGGCCGCCATGGCGATCTCCGGCCTCGCCCTCGCGGCCAATGCCGCCCTCGACCCTCTCTTCATGTTCACCTTGGAGGGAGGCATCGCTGGAGCCGCCTGGGCGACCGTCGTGGCGAATGGCCTCGGGGCCGCCGTCGCCTTCGGGGACCTCGCTCGGCGGGGCATGACGCCGCTGGCCCCGGTGGACCTCCCCAGCGTTCGGCGGATCTTCGCCATCGGCACGCCGTTGGCGGCTCAAGGGACGGCGTTCAGCCTGGTGTACGTGGCCCTCGGACGCGTCCTGGCCCCCTTCGGTGCGGCCCCGCTCGCCGCCTTGGGCCTCGGCCATCGCGTCGAGTCCCTCCCGTACTTGTTCTGCCTGGCCTTCGAGATGGGGGTGGCCACGCTCGTCGCTCAGCACCTCGGGGCAGGCGACGTGGCGGGTGCCCGTCGGGCGGGTCACGCAGCGGCACGCTTCGCGGCGGCGGCCATGCTCCCCTTCGGCGTCGTGCTGTTCGTGGGGGCCGCACCGGCCTTTCGCGTCTTCACCGACGACCCCGCCATCATCGCCGCCGGCGTGACCTACCTCCGCATCCAGACCGTGGTGTGGTGGGCCATGGCCGCTGAGTCCGTCTACACCGGCGCCTTCGCCGGCATCGGACGCACCGTGCCGCCGCTGCTCGTCAACGGCAGCTTGTCCGCTCTCCGCATCCCGATGGCGATGCTCTTCGCCCACCACCTCGGGGCCGACGGCGTCTGGATCGCGATTGGCGCGTCCACGCTGCTCAAGGGAGTGGTGCTCACCTCCTGGTGGACCTTCGCCCCCGACCTCCAAGCTCCTCGCGATAGGCTGGCCCAATGAACGAGCTGATCGACCACCTGCAGGGAATGGGGCGCCGGGGCGGCTTCGTCGCGCTGAGCATTGCGGCCGGGTGCCTTCCTGCCTCTCTGGTCCTCGCCTGGCTCGGACTGGCCGTCATGGACGGGCGTTGGCTCCCGGGGCTCGTGGGCTTTGCGGCGGCCCTGCTCGCCGTCGGCACGATGGTGTTCGGCCTCCTCGGCCTCAAGCTGCTGACGCAGCGCCACTACCCGTCCGCCGCGGAGATCTTCCCACCGCTGCCCCCCGCCGAGTTCGAGACGGCGGTGCGACAGCGCGAGGGCACCGTCTGCGCATGCACCCGCTGCCGCATCGTGATCGACGCCACCTTCAGCACCGGGTCCTGTCCCGTCTGCACGTCCAGCGTCGACTACTACGAGATCGACAGCGACGAAGACGCCGAGATGGTCATCCTCGCCAAAGGCTAGCCCTCATTGGAGCAGGAATGCCCCCCCTGAAGGCAGGGAGGGCACGCGTCCGGACCAGGAGGTGTCAGCCCTTGGCCCTCTCGTACCGAGCGTCGGCGCGCTCGAAACGGTTCTCCACCTTGCGGTCCAGCTCGTTGAGCAGGCGGTTCTTCCGCTTCAGCTCCCCCTTGCCGGCCCGGCCACGCTCGGCGGCGTCGGTGATGTCCCGCAGCACGACGAGGTCGTCACGGAAGGCCTCCTTGGCGGGGAACTCCGGCGGTGCCGGCTCCGTGGCGGCCTGCCAGCGCAGGTAGTCGGCGCGATGCACCCGGCTCTCTTCGGCCAGGTCCTTCAGGAGGAACTTCTCGCCATCGACGATGCGGGTGGGCTCGGGGCGCGGCAGCGGCGCCGGCTTCTTGGTGGGCACGCCCTCGCGGCGGAGGCGGAGCAGCTCGTCGCCGATGATCTCCGCCAGGTCGGCGTCGGCCTTGGCCATCTTCTTGTCGCTGTCCTTGTCGTAGCCCTTCTGCCACTTGGACACGGCCTTGTCGACGGACTTGCTGTACTTCTTGGCGGCCTTCATCTCGGTCTTGGCGTCTTTGACGTCCACCTTGCCGGGACCGGCCATGGCAGGGACGGCGAGGGAAAGAGCCAGAGCGGCGAGTGCGGTGCGAAGCATGTCATCCTCCGTAGTGCCCACTCCGACGCACCCCGCGGGAGGCCATTCGCTGGATGACATCCGATGACAGATCGAGGATCCCTCTCTCAGCCAAAATCGGCGAGCCGGTCCCAATGGTTCACCAGCAGTTCGGCCGACGCCACGTACACCCCACGAACCGCGCGAAGCACCGGGGCCGACGGATGCTGCATGGCCATCGACGCCACCTCTTCGACCGTGTCGCACAAGGGCACGGCGCCCGCCAAGGCATCGGCCACGTGGAGCAACGCCACATCACGGGGGCGAGCCACACCGCAGCGGCCGATCCGCAGATGATGGGCGGCCACTGCATCGGACACCCCGTCCGGGAGCGACCACCGTCGAAGGGCGGCGGCCCCGAGCTCGGCGTGGTCCGTGCCGAAGAGCCTCCGTTCGTCCTCCAAGTCCGTGCCATCGAGGCTGCCCCGAGCATCGAGCATCCGGTTGGTCTCCTCCTCGTGGAGCGTGATCATGAGCTGCAGGCCAACGTCGTGGAGCAATCCGGTCACGAAGGCCGATTCCGCGTCCACGTGCCGGATGTGCCGGGCGAGGCTCTTGGCGGCCCAGCCCACCGCCATCGCGTGGACCCAAGCTCGCTGGGCCCAGGGACTCCGGTCCGATCCGATCCCGCCGATGGCCAGCGCCAGAGCGATGTCCCGCGTGCCTCGAAAGCCCAACGCTGCAATGGCCCGCTCCACGGAGGAGACGCGCGTCTGGCGTGCATACATGGGAGAGTTCGCCAGTTTGAGGACCCTGCCGGCGAGCACCGAGTCCATCGCCACAGCCCGTTCCATGTCTGCCAAGCTGCTCATGGGCTGGCGCGCAACCTCCAGAACCTTCGTGGCGGCCGCAGGAAACACGTGCAGGTCGTCCAGGCGTTCCAGGTGTGCAGATAGGCCACGGGCCATGGTCAGGGTCACCGATCACCTCCAGCCCCCAATCGGCGTGAACCGCCACGCACTTGATGGTTCACGGCAAAAAGCAGCGCCATGGCGTCTTCTGGGCGTCCCAGGTGCGCTGAGCCCGGTCGAAGCCTGGGTCCCCCGGGAACGGCACTCGGTTGCGGGCCACCCACGACGCCTTGTCCCCCCCCTCGCGGGCCCCAGGACGTCGCTCCCGTGGGTTGGGGAGCAGGTACACGAGCCGAGCCGCCCGTTCCGCCGACAGCGCCTCCGCGTCCACCCCGTACCAGTGCTGCGCGGCGGCCTCCACGCCGAAGTGGTGCGGGCCCGTCTCCGCGACGTTGCCGTACAGCTCCAAGATTCGGTGCTTCGGGACCAGCAGCTCCAGCCAGACCGTGTACCAGACCTCCAGGCCCTTGCGGACCCACGAGCGCCACTGCACCAGGAACACGTTGCGGGCGACCTGCTGGGAGATGGTGCTGCCCCCCCGCAGCGCGCGTCCCTCGCGGTTCGCCTCGAGGGCGGCGCAGATCCCGTGTAGGTCGAAGCCGTGGTGGAAGAAGAAGCGCCCGTCCTCCGAGGCCACCGCCGCCCGGGGGAAGGTGCCCATGGCCTGCAGACCCACCGGACGGTGGTCCACCCACACCAGTCCGTCGCCGCGCCACCCCCGCTCCACCACCCGCTGCACCATGGTGGCGGTGAACGGGGGGTCGACGAAGCGCACGAAGAGCACCTGCACCACCGTGACGAGCACGGCCGCCACCAGCCCGCGGGACGCCCAGCGGAGCCCCCACCGTGCCCAGCGTGCGACCGGAAGCAGCCACCGCCTCACCCGGGACCCGCCGCGCCGCAGCGACGCCAACCCGATCACGACGCCGCCGGGGCCCCGTCGGCCGGATCCGCAGGCTCAGCCCGCCCGCCCAGCACCGCGGACAGCGGCTGCTCCACCCACCGGTAGACCACCGGGATCACCAGCAACGTCAGCAGCGTCGAGGACAGCAGCCCTCCGATCACGGTGACCGCCAGGGGGCCCTGCATCTCGGCGCCTGCGCCCACCCCGAAGGCCAGCGGAAGCAACCCCAGGACCGTGGTCGCCGTGGTGATCAAGATGGGACGCACCCGGAGCCGACCGGCCTCGAGGATGGCCGCGTCGAGGGTCCGCCCCCGTCGCACACGCCGAATGGTGTCGACGAGCACGATGGCGTTGTTCACCACGACCCCCGCCAGCACGATGACGCCGATGAACACCACGACGCTGACCGCGTGGCCGAACAAGAACAGTCCCGCGACCGTGCCCACGGTGGCCAGCGGCACGCTGAACAAGATCACCAACGGATGCTTCAGGCTCTCGAAGGTGCTCGCCATGATCACGTAGACGAGGAAGACGGCGAGGGCGAGGGCGAAGCGCAAGGATGCGAGAGACTCCTCCATCTCCTGGCTCTGTCCGGCCACCTCCCACTGGATGTCCGGAGGCAAGGCCAGGCCCTTGAGGGCTCCTTCGATGCGAGCGCCCGCGGTGCCCAGATCGAAGGCGCCGAGGTTGGCGGACACCACGGCCGCCCGCTGCTGGTCGACGCGGCGGATCTCCGACGGGCCGATGGCCTCCTCGAAGGTCGCCACGGCCGACAAGGGGATGTGGGGCTGCAGCGACGGATTGACGTTGAGGTCGCGAACGTCGTCGACGCTGGACCGATCCGGCTCCTCCAGCTGCACCCGCAGGCCGATCCGCTGATCTCCACGGTGGATCTGCGTGGCCTCCACCCCCTGCACCTTGTCGCGCACCTGCTGGGCCACCGTGTAGGGGTCGAGCCCGAGCCGATGGAGCCGCTCGCGGTCGTAGAGGATGCGGACCTCGGGGTTGCCGTCGACCAGGCTGCTCCGCACGTCCCGCAGGCCCCGCTCCTGGGCCAGACGGTCCACGACGAGAGCCGAGGTACGCCGCAACTGGTCCAGGTCGAAGCCGTACAGCACCACCTCCACCGGCGTCCGGAAGGAGAACAGCGCGGGCCGGGACATGTTGACTTCGAGGGGCTGCAGCCCCGAGAGCTGGCCGCGGAGGTCGTCCATGACCTTCTGCTCCCGCTCGGCCACGTCCCCCCCCTCCACGAGGGTGAGTCGCAGGCGGGCGGTGTGTTCGCCTTCGTCGCTGCTGGCGTTGACCCGCGGATCCACGCCGATGGTGCCGTGCACGGAAGCCACCAGCGGGTGCTTGGCGGCGACGCGCTCCGCCTCGCGCACCACGACGGCCGTCCGCTGCAACGGGGTGCCGACCGGCATCGCCAGCTCGGCGGTGATGCGCCCTTGGTGGAGGTCCGGGATCAGCTCCGTGCCCAACCGAGGCACCAGGGCGAGCGCCACCACCAAGGACACGGCCGTGGCCCCCAAGACCAGCCCGGGGCGAACCAGCACCGCGCCGAGGACCGTCTGGTAGCGGGACGCAAATCGGTCGTAGACGCGCTGGAATCGCTCGGCCGCGAACAGCGCTCCGGCCTTGGCCGGCCGCACGGCAAAGCCAGCAACCCACAGGCCCGACCGCATGGCCAAGCCGGACCCGACCACGAAGGACACCATCCCCAACCGGGTGCCGACATGGCCCACGAACCGGGCCGCCAGGTAGGGAACGTAGATCCAGCGCCAGCCGGCGACCGCCCCCCACGAGGGATGCCACTGGGCGCGCGGCTCCTCGGACACCACCGCCCACAGGCGCCAGGCCCATCCCTTCAGCGACTCTCCCTCCTCTCGGGCCAGCAGCCCCGCCATGCCACCCGGGGCTCCATCGGGCACGCGCACGGACAACGCCGCGAGCATCGGCACCGCGAACAACGCCACCAGCAGCGACGCCATCAGCGAGCTCACGACCGCCAGGGAGAGGTCGCCGAACAGCTCGCCGGCCACGCCCTCGACGAACGCGATGGGCAGGAAGACGGCCACAGTGGTGGCCGTGCTCGCCGCCACGGCCGCCGCCACATCGCCGACCCCCAGGACCGCTGCAGCTCGGCTCTCATGGCCCTCGTCGCGATAGCGTTGGATGCTCTCCAGCACGACGACGGCGTTGTCGACCAGCATCCCCACGCCCAAAGCAAGCCCACCCAGGGACATCAGGTTGAGGGAGACGTCGAGCAGGTAGAGGGGCGCGAACCCGACGACCACGGACACCGGGATGGCCACGCCGATGATGGCCGTCGCCCGGAAATCCCGCAGGAACAAGAACAACACCATCACGGCGAAGATCCCGCCCACGAAGGCCGTCTGCAGCAGGTTGCCGATGGCGAGCTCGATGAAGGCCGCCTGGTCGTCGAGGACCTGCAGGCGAAGGCCCGCGGGGAGTTCATCGGCGAGGCCCGCCTCTCCCCCGTACTCCTCCGGCACGCCGCTGCCGTTCAGCGCCAGCTTCACCCGCCGGGCGACGTCGACGATGTTGGCGTCGGCCTCCTTGAAGACCTCCACCAACACGGCCTCTTCCCCGTCGAGGCGGGTCAGCACCTCGCGCTCCCGGTGGTCCTCGGAGAGGAGGGCGACGTCGGGGAGCGGGATGCGGACGCCGTCGGCGCGACGGATCCGGACTTCGGCGAGATCCTGGACCCCGCCGAACTGGTTGAGGGTGCGGATCAGGTACTCGACGTCGCCTTCGACGATGGAGCCCCCCGACAGGTTGATGTTCTCGGCCACCAGCGCCTGCTCGACCTGCTGCAGGGTGACCTGCCGCGCGGCGAGCCAGTCCTCCCGAAGCTGCACGCGGATCTCGCGCTCGAGCCCCCCCTGCACCCGTACGGCCGCCACGCCGGGAAGGCTCTCGAGCTTGCGCTTGACCTCGTTCTCCGCCACATCGCGGAGCATGAAGAGGGCCTTCTCCCCCTCGGGAACGTCGAGGGGCTCGCCGTCTTCGTCGGTGGCGTCGGGGTCGACGGCCAGCGCGACCCGCAGGAACGGATCCAGGCTCGGGTCGTAGCGCAGGATGAGGGGCCGAGAGGCGTCCTCGGGCAGCAGCCAGCTCGTCTGGAGGTTCTCCCGGATGGTCTGGGACGCCTCCGACATGTCGCTGCCCCAGTCGAAGCCTAGGATCACGTCGGACGTGCCGGCCCGGCTGCGGCTCTCCAGGCTGACCAACCCGTCGAGGGTCGCCAGCTGCTCCTCGATGGGCCGACTCACCTGCGCCTCGATCTCCTGGGGCGCAGCGCCGTCGTAGGCCGTACGCACCGTGATGGTCGGGTAGGAGATGTCCGGCATCAGCTCGATGGGCAGCCGCTGGTAGCCGACCCACCCGAAGACCAAGGCCGCCAGGAACACCATGGTGACGGCCACCGGGTGGGTCACGACCCCCGCGAAGACGCCGGTCAGCTCGGGCGCGGCGGCGCCCTCCCCCTCACCGACGGGCGGGACCCGCGGCGACTCGTCGGTCGGATCGTCGTCGATCACCCTGGGTCGCCCTCGCCCTCGTCGTCCACCGCGCCCACCTCGTCGAGGTCGTCGTCGGCCGAGCCGGTCTCTTGGGGCCGAACCCGCGCGCCATCGCGCAGGTGAGACTGGCCCACGGTGACCACGGTGTCGTCGGGCCCGACTCCCTCCATCACCTCGGCCCAGTCGTCGTCGACGAGCCCCAGGGTGACGACGCGCCGCTCGGCGACGAGCTTCGGCCCTTCTGACTCCTCCGCCTCCCCTTCGCCCTCGTCGTCTTCCTCCTCGTCGCCACCGAAGGGCCACCAGGATCCGCCCTCTTCGCCATCGCCCTCGTCGTCTTCTTCGCCTTCCTCCGGCTCCGGCGCATCGACGACCCGGTACACGACGGCCACGCCGTCTTCGTACACGACCGCCTTCTTGGGCACCACGGGCACCTCTTCGTGGCGCCCCACCTCGACGGTGACCGTCACGAACTGACCAGGACGGAGAACGTTCTGGCCCGGATTCACCGACACCGTGACCCGGAACGTGCCCGTGTTGGAGTCGACCACCGGCGACACCCGCTGCACGATGCCGGTGGTTCCCTGCTCGGTGTCGTAGGCCGACGCGAGCCGCACGGGTTGGCCCGGATGCACCCGCCCGAGCTCTCGTTCGGGAAAAGAGGCCACCACCCGTAGGGCGTCGAGATCGACCACCTGGAAGGCGGCCGTGGCGGACGTCGCCAACTCCCCCACCTTCACGTTCCGTAGCGCCACGACCCCGTCGAACGGAGCCACCATGCGCGTGTTGCCGTACCCCGCCGATGCCTCACGCAGGGAGAGACGCGCCGTCGACAGCGCATGCTCCGCCTCACCGAGGTCTCGGGCCGAGATGGCCCCTTGCTCGAACAGCGCCCGGGTCCGGCTTGCTTGATCCGCCAACCGCGACACCTCGGCCCGAGCCTTGGCGGCGCCTGTGCCCAGAGAGATGTTCTCCAGGGTGGCGAGCACTTGGCCCTCGACCACCGGGTCGCCTTCGTCGGCGAGGATCTCCGTGATGATGCCCGTGGCCTCGGGCACCAGGTTCGCCGTGAGCTCCGACTCCACCACCGCCGACGCACCGACCTGGTCGGCGACCGCGCCACGACCCACCAGGGACACTTCGACCACTGAGACGGGCTCCACCCGCACCTGTGGCCCACCTTCGTCGTCGCCGTCTCCGCCACTGCACGCCAGGGCGAGCCAAAGCAACCAACCCACGCTGTCTCCCTCGAACTCGTTGCTCGTCCGCACCGCGCAGCGCCCCAATGGGGCCGACCCGCGAGCGCGGAAGACACCTACGGATCGCAGCCGGCCGTATTGCGCCGTCGCCCCAGCCGCCCGGTCAACCTCTGTCATTGCGGAGCCAGGAAAACGTGCACCTGCGGGTACCGTGCCCAACGCGCTACCGTTCCTCCCGAGCCCATGCCAGAATGGCTCGCCACGAGGACTCGAGTGCCCGCCTTCGCAGCCCCAACCAGCCCCCACCTGTTCCGGCTCCTGGAAGGTCTTCGGCGGCGAACCAAGCTTCTCGGAGAGGCCCGCACCCTCGCTGAGCGAGAGCTGGTGCGGGTGACCCTCGACCTGCAGGAGAGTCTCCTGCAGCCCACAGTCGACGAGAACGACGGGCCGCCCCCGCGACGCGTCGCCGTCGCCTTCGCCTTGGCCCTCCACAGCCAGCCCCAATTCACGGCCATCCTGACCAAGCCCGCGCGGTCTGGTGTGGAGGATCCGGGAGAGCCCGAGCGGCGCCCAGCGGAGGCCGTGCCGGTGCCCAGCACCGAGGTACTCGAGCGGGTGTTGGGCCTCCCTGCGTGGGAGATCGACGACCTCCGTGAGGAAGTCGACCGCCGCGCCGGCACCGTGTTGAAGCGCTACCGCACCATGTCGTGGCTGTGGTCTTGGGCCGGCCTCCCGGACGGCAACTCCCACGCCCTCGCGTCGGCTCTGTTCCCCGGCGTCGATCTCGGCTCGGTCAGCCTCCTTCGCCGCGGCGGCCAGGCCTTCGTGATGAGCCGCTCGGTGAGCTGTCCCCGAGCCTCGTTGTGGCTCCCTTGGCTCGACACCGGAATCCTCGGCCCCACCGCCTTCGTCCCCTCCCAGGTCGACGACGTGCTGCGGGCTCGCATCGGCCGCGGGGTCGGCGCAGAGCCCGCGGAGACGGGCAAGCTGCTGTCCAGCATGGTGGTCATGGTGCCACGCTCCGACGCCCGCGCGTTCCTGCAGCTCGACCAGTGGCGGATTCATGGCCGCGCCACCGTCACCGATCTGGGCAGCGACTACCGCGCCGCCACCTGGCTCACCGATCCCATCGAGCCTCATGGCTGCGACTGGCGAAGCTGGCTGGTGCAGGACGAAGACGGGGTGCTCGCCGTGCGAGGCACCGTCACGAAGGTCTTCGACAGCCTCGCCATGGTGCGCGCCAACGCGATGCTCCGCCAGGTCTACAGCGCGCTCGTCGCCACCGTCGATGCCGAAGGCACGCTGGGCGCGGGCCATGTACACCCCGACGACCTCGACCTGTACGACATCGAATCCCACCTCAAGGCCGTCGCCGAGCCCGTGTTCCAGTGGGCCGTCTCCCCGAACACCCACCAATGCATCGCCGACGCCTACGACCTCGACGTCGAGCTGGTCCGCGACCACCTCCTCGGGCTCGAGCGGGTCTGGCGGGACCACGCTGCCAGGAGCTGGTGGGGCACCGACACCGAGACCCCGTCCATCCTCACCCTGACGGTCCCCCACATCGTGGTGCTGCAGGCATCGCTCCGTCGACTCATGCGTCGGGCCCCGACAGAAGACTGGTACCACGCCGATCTTCTGATCCTGTTCACCGCCCACTACCTCCGTGAGGCGCGCCTCGAGCGGCTCTGGATGCAGCAGCTGTCGGACGTCGGCGACCCCGACACCGTGCTGCCCCCACCCGAGGACATTCCCGGGCGGTGGTTCTGGAGCACCTGGGCGCAGCTGCTCGAAGCCCTCGACGCCGAGGCCTCGCTGGCCTCGTAGGGACCCGCCTCATGGAGCGCACCCTCCGCCTGTACCCGTGGTGGTGTCTGCTGCAGAGTGCGCTGTTCTGGCAGCCCGTCTTCGTGCTGTGGTTCTCCACCCACCTCGAGCCCGACGACGTGCTTCGGCTGGAGGCGCTGTACTTCGGCGCCGTGGTGTTGCTGGAGGTGCCGTCGGGCATCCTCGCCGACCGAATCGGCCGCCGCCCCCTTCTGGTGGCGTCCTCCCTGGGCTGGGGCCTGGGTGCGGCCGTGATGGCGGCGGCCACCGATGTCGGCATGCTCGCCCTCGGGCAGCTGCTCCTCGCCGCGGCCATGGCCCTCGGCTCCGGAGCCGACACCGCCCTGCACGCCGACGCGCTGATCGCGACCGGGAAGGGCGACGAGCTCGGCGCCCGAGAAGCTCGCGCCCGTGGCTTCGCCCTGGCAGGACTGGCCATCTCCGGGGCCGTCGGTGGGCTTCTGGGGGCCATCGACCTCCAGACCGCGTACCTCGCGTCCGCGGCCTCTGGTCTCGCGGCCGCGGGCGTGGCGTGGCGTCTGCGGGAGCCGCCGCGGGCCCCGCGCCCCCCACGGGCGCCGCCCTCGTGGTCCCTCCTGCGCGACCCTGTGGTCCGCTGGGTGCTCGCCGCCTCAGTGGTGCTCATGGTGCTCGTCCACGTCCCCTACGAACTCCTGCAGCCCTGGCTCAGCCTCGCCCTCGGGGCGCCGTGGACCCCACCTCTGGCCGGGGGCCTGGTAGGCATCGCGATGGGGTTGGGCGCGGTGGCGGCCTCCAGAGCCGACGCGCTGGCACGTCGCATCGGCGCCACCTACGCCGTGATCGGCAGCCTGGTTCTGCAGGTCGTGGTCATCGTGGGGATGGGCCTCGTGCAGCACCCCACCCTGGTCGTGGTCGTGGCGCTCCGCTCGATCGGCTTCGCCGTGGCAGAACCGGTCCTCCTCGCAGCGATCCACCCCCGGCTGCGCAGCGACCAGCGCGCCACCTGGCTCAGCGTCCAGAGCCTCGCCGGCCGGCTCGCGTTCAGCGGGTCCCTCGTGGTCGTGGCCAGCACCACCAGCGACGTCTGGAGTTCGGCCACGATGTGGCAGGTCGCGATGCCCTACGCCGGACTCGGAGCCCTCGCGATCGGGATGCTGGCCCTCACGCGCCCACGAGAGCTGGGGTGAGCTCTCCGATCGGACAGGGCGGTGGTCACGAAGCGTCATGGCGGCTTGTCCGCCCCCTCTCGGGTACCATGTTCTCATCGATGGCCACCGACGCACCACTTCCTGGTTCCCCCCGACTCCTTCCGGAGTCACGGGGGCACCTCCTCTCCGCTTCCTGGCAAACGACCCGCGCATGGGTCCGGAAGATGGTCGCCGCGTGGCCTTTCCTTCGTCGCACGTTGCCAAGGGCCCTTGCCGCCATGGCCGCCCTGCTCGTGCTCACCGGAACCCCGGCATTCGCCTCCCCCGTCGCCTCGGCGGCCCCCACCTGGACCGACGACCTCGAAGCCTCCGAGACCGCCGTGCCTCCCGCATGGACGACCGTGAAGGGCCCGTACCTCCGGGTCCACGGCCATCCAAGCCACCTCGACACCCTCATCCGGGTCGCCAACCACGGCTCCGAGGCCCTTCCTCGACTGGCCGAGAAGCTCGACCTCCCCATCGGCGGCACCATCCAAGTGTACGTCGTGGGCAGCAAGGAAGAGTTCCGGAGCCTTCAGCCCGGTCGCGCACCGCTGTGGGCCGACGCCGTCGCCTACCCCGCCCTCGGTGCCGTCTACCTTCGCGACCCCTCGGTCCGCGATGGCGGCGCCAAGCCCCTCGAGCAGGTCTTCGAGCATGAGCTCGTCCACATCGTGTTGGGCCGAGGCTTTGCCCCCGCCGTGCCGCCGAGCTGGCTGCAGGAAGGCGTGGCACAGGTCCTCGCGAACGAGACCGGCCCCGAGATGTCGGCCCAGATCCGCGACGGCATCGCCGCCGGCGGCCTGATCCCCCTCGGCGAGCTGGAGCACGGCTTCCCCCGGGACGCCAACCGCGCTCGACTCGCCTACGCAGAGTCCGCCGACTTCGTGGCCTACATGCAGGCCAACCACGGCGACGACGTCGTGCAGCAGTTGGTCGCCGCCACCCGCGACGGCTCCGAGATGCCCGCCGCCGTGCGCCAGGCCACCGGGCGGCTCCTCGACGACGTCGAGACCGAGTGGGCCGACCGCTTCCCCGCCCGCTGGACCTTGAGTGGTGTGAACCTCTTGGGCGACACCTTCCTGCTCGGCATGGGGGGCGTGCTCCTCGCGGTCGGCGGCTTCCTTCGCAAGCGCCGCTTCCATCATCGGATGGAGGAGTTGGCCCACGAAGAGGCCATGGTCGACGAGCTCGTGGCTCGCATGGCCGACCGCCAGCGCCGCGCCGGCCCTCCACGCGCAGCGCCCCCGCCCCGAGGCCGCACCGCCACCCCGGGTGGCTGGACCTCCTGACCCGCCCGAAGCGAGGGTGCACTGCGCCCGGAAGTCGGCTACCCGTCCCCCTTCGGAGGACCGATGGCCGACGGCGGCGCAGAGGCCGACAGCCCCCCGACCACAGGGGAGCAACACGACACGCCCTTCGACTGGGTCGGCTGGGCGCAGGACCGCTGGCTGTGGGGCCTCCTGGCCCTCGCGCTCGTGCTCCGCGTGCTTCCGATGCTGCTCTGGCCGCAGTTCGAGTGCATCCGGGACGAGTGCATCTACCGCGCGATGGCCGACTCCATTCGCAACGGAAACCCCCTGCCGGTCTCCAACAAGGGATGGCTTCCGTCGCCGGGCTACCCCTACTTGCTGGCGTTCTGCAAGACGGTCTTCGGCTCGTACTTCTCCATCAAGATCCTGCAGATCATCCTGTCGGTGGCCACGACGTACTTCATGTACGGCATCGGCTTCCGCATGGGGGCCGACCCCACCCGACCCAACGTCGTCGCGGCGCGGCAACGCACCGCTCGCATCGCGGCCTTCCTGTTCGCCGTGCACCCCACACTGGCCTGGTTCACCAACACCCAGTGGATCGAGACGATCTACATCTTCTTCGTCCTGGGCTCGATGCTGTTCCTCATGGCGGCACGCACGGGCAAGCCCGCCGTGGCCATGCTCTCCGGCCTATTCCTCGGCTGCGGCATGCTGTTCAAGGGCGTGGCCACCTACATGCCCCCGTTCTTCATCCTCGCCGCCGTCTTCCCGTGGGACGCGCCGTGGAGTGCAGGAGCGTGGTTCCGCTCTCTCAAGGTTCGCTCTGGGCACCTCGCCGCGTTCGTGCTCGGCATCCTCATCACGGTGGGCCCCTACAGCGTCTACGCCAGCAAGCGCCACGGGGGCTTCCTCGTGGTCGACGCCACGGTGGGCCACGTCTTGTTCCTCGGCAACAACGACTTCCCGCCCCTGACCTTCGACTACGGCAACGGCATGCTGACGCAGCCGCTGTTTGGCAAGTACCTGCGAGCCGGTCGCCGCCCCTGCAACCGCGAGGTCTCCCCCGTGCTCTCGTCGGGCTGCGAGGTCGAGGCGGTGGTGGACTGGGCCAAGACCAACCCCGACAAGTTCGTCGAGCGGATCCCGGTGCGCCTCGCACAGATGTTCAACCCCAACAGCTTCCTCACGCGCCACGTCCGCTGGGGCTATTGGACCGGGTTGCCGTGGTGGGCGAAGGAAGGACTCAGCCTCTCCATCGTGCTGTCCAGCATCTCTCTCACCTGGCTCGGCACCGTCGCTGCCTGGGGCCGCGCTCGGGGTCCATACGCATGGATGGCGGTCTCGGCGGTGCTCTACACGCTCGCCACCACGATGCTTTCGTACGGAATGACCCGCTTCCGGCTCCCCCTCGAAGTCTTGTGGATTCCGTACCTCGCCCTGTTCCTGGCCCAGCCCCGCGCCACCTGGCAAGCCGTCGTCTCGAGCCCCGCTCGCCTCGCCGGGGTGTTCGTCACCCTGCCGGCGCTGGTGGTGCTGACGCTGTGGTACCTCCCCACCGGCTTCCCGATGTTCTGGTAGCCTTCGCGCACCGCTCCCGTCGGAGTCCCCGCATGACCACGCCCTCTCCCTTCCGAATCGCCGCGCTCTTGGCCCTCGTGGCTTGCGAGCCCATGGCACCCTCCGGAAGTCCGCTCCAGCCCGTGTCGCCCGCTGCGCGCCCGGTTGCGGGCGCCGCAGTGCCTGCGCCCTCCGGTGAGCTGCCCCCGCCCAATTCGCCGTTCGTCGAGGAAGACCCCTTCACCGAGGGTCCCGAAGACCCCGATGCAGACCCATCCGGCGCCGATTTGTTGCTGAAGGCACAGCTCGATGCCCCGAAGCCGACCCCTGCGCAGGCACCCGCAAACCCGGTCATGCCTGCCCCCGCCCCGGCCCGCACGGGCCCACCCTTGGGCTGGGACGGCACCGGCCCCGTCGAGGGCACGGGGAGCTGGGGTGTCACGTTGCTCGCCACCCTCCTCGAGGTGCAGCCTCCCCGTGCGGTCGTGGCCCTTCCGGATGGCACCGAGCGAGTGGTGCAGCCAGGCACCTTCCTGCCCGAGCATCGCCTCGTGGTGCTGGCCGTCGGACGAGACGCCGTGCAGCTCGCCCACATCGAGCCCATGGGCTTCAAGAGCAAGGTCGAGACGAGCACGATCCGCAGCCTCTTCGGCGGAAACTGACCGCCGCACGGACCCGCCTTCCGGCTGGTACGATGCCCCATGATCACGCTCCTCGCCCTGCTGCTGTCGCCCGGTCACGCCGGCACCCTCGACGTGCCGTCGGGCTACAACACCATCGCGGACGCCCTGAATGCGGCCTCCAACGGCGACGAGATCGTGCTCGCGCCCGGGGTGTACTGCGAGGCGCTCGTCGTGGACAAGAGCGTCACGATCCGAGCCGTCGATGCAGTGGGCGCGACCATCGATGGCGCCTGCACCCCAGACGAAGCCGTGATCTACAGCGAAGCCGGCACGCTGATCCTTCAGGACCTGGTCATCGACGGAGCAGGCGCCTTCACACCGCTCTGGGTCGAGAACGGCGCCACGGTCGGCGAGGGACTCGTGCTCACCAACGGCTTCAGCCCCAACGACGGAGGCGGCGCCGTCGTCCGCTCCAACGCCACCTTCGTCTGCACGGACTGCCGCTTCGAGGACAGCGTCGCCCAACAAGGCGGTGGCCTCTACAGCACCGGCGTCACCATCCTGCTCGACAGCACGGTGTGTGGGAACACCGCCACGGAGCATGGAGGCGGGCTCTACCTCAAGGGGAGCAGCCTGGTTCGCCGCACGGCCATCGTGAGGAACCTGTCCGACCACGACGGCGGGGGCGTGTGGGTCGGCGGCTACGGCGGCCACCAGCTGCACAACATGGTGTTCCTGGAGAACAGCCTCACCTCCGGCGTCAACAGCGGCGTGGGGCTGCACGTGGGGAACGCAGCCGACGTCCGCAACTCCATCTTCGTGGGGCACAGCGGCTACTACGCGCTCGACAACCTGAACCGCGTCAACACCGGCGGCTACAACACCTACGCCGACAACCTCGACGGCGACGTACGGGAGCCCTACTCCGGCGACCTCCTCGGTGGTTCGGTGCTCTTCGCCAACGAGGGCGCCGCCTGCTCCTTCGACCTGTCCCTGCCCACGGCGTCCAACCCCGATGCGATCGGGAACGGCGACCCAGATCTCGTGTCCGTCGACTACCCGAACAACCGCGGCCTGGTCGGCGGCCTCGGCGACGGCGAGCTCGACTCCGACGGCGACCTCTTCCCCGACGTCATCGACTGCGAGCCCTTCGACGCCTCGATCTACCCAGGGGCCGCCGAGCAGTGCAACGGGCTCGACGACGACTGCGATGGCGCGGTGCCCTCCGACGAGTTCGACAACGACAGCGATGGCTTCGCGGCCTGCGAAGGCGACTGCGACGACGGAGAGCCCACCGCCTTCCCGGGAGGCACGCTGATCGTAGGCGACGACGTCGACAACGACTGCGACGGCGTCGGCGAGTGCTACCGCGACAACGACGACGATGGATTCGGAACCTTCGAGGTGCTCAACGCGCCGACCGACGCGTGCGACGCGGGTCTGGCGGACGTCGCCGGGGACTGCGACGACGGCGACGCCAGCGCCTACCCCGGCGCCACGGAAGTCTGCGACGGCATCGACAACGACTGCGACGACGACGTCGACGACGACGACGCCAGCGTGACCGGCCAGCAGACCTGGTACCTCGACGGCGACGGCGACGGCTTCGGCGACGTCGCGACGACCGCGTGCAGCGCGCCCACGAGCCACATCGACACCAACGGCGACTGCGACGACGACAACAACCTCGCCCACCCCGACGCGATCGAACAGTGCAACGGCTTCGACGACGACTGCGATGGAGACATCGACGACGACGACAGCAGCGTCACGGGCCAGACCACTGCCTACGCCGACACCGACGGCGATGGCTACGGCGACCCAGCCGGCGCCCTCACCAGCTGCGACATCCCCGGCACCTACGTCGACGACAACACCGACTGCGACGACACCAACGGCGACCAATACCCGGGCGCCGACGAGATCTGCGACGCCATCGACAACGACTGCGACGGAGACATCGACGACGACGACAGCGGCGTCATGGGCCAGACCACCGCCTACGCCGACACCGACGGCGATGGCTACGGCGA